>JGI20225J20221_1002123_pt1 | contig 16245 bp, 12 predicted proteins | sample BioMet4_FD_20221 | JGI IMG/M metagenome (IMG submission 20221) | reverse complement strand
ATTTAATAAATTACGTCATGGAGGTCAGTTGTCAGGCCATGCCAAGGTTTTCTTTTCAACATAAGCCTCAACTGGCAACAGTGAAACCGAACATACCCGAGGCACGGATACCACCATGACCAGAAAACCACGCCATAAGGATAAGTCATCTACGCTTTTATGTTTAATAAGTAGAAAAAACACGGGTTATTGAGGATATTATATTTTCAAACAATGCCTTATTTACAGCTCATTTTTAAATAATTGAGAATGAGTTAAATGGACTGTCAAACATTTCGGGGAAAATTGTCAATATGTCAAACCGCATAAAATTAGTTATAAAGATACAAAAATAAGGTAAATTATTGTTTAAAAGGCCAAGAAATCACAAGGAGATCGTTTTTTAAAGGGATTAATACTGGGTAAGCATTTCCCCTTTAGAAAGTTAACTTTTAATGAAAAGTATAAATCCAGACCTGAAAAATTATAGGATGAAAAAAAACCAGTAATTTTTTCGGTTCCAATAGTAAAATTCATAAAGCGTAACGATAGTCCGAGTCTTGGTGAAAAATTTTCATAAAGTGTTAAAGGTAAATTTAATTCAAAGAATCTGGTTTCAAAACGAGGAGTAATGGAAAGATTTGTTGGGCGTAATACGTATTGATTACCAAAATGAATGCTTTTTATGGCTGTTAAATTAATGTAAAAATTTTTATATGTATGAAAATCGATTTGGATACTTAATGCAGAAGGCAACCAGATTGTTAAATTATTTTTTTTCATTAAAAAATATTGAGAACCAGCTAAATATTGAATAACAATAGAGTCAAAATTATTAGGAGAGTCCATGTCATAAGCGTGTGTCCCTGACCAAACAACATTCGTTGTGTCAAACATATATCTTCTTGCATTTGTGTTAAATTTAACTTTTCCTATATCCAATAACGATGCTCCGATTTTAAATGTATAATCTAAGCATTTTTGTTGGCATGGTTTGTTAATTTTCATTGGTTTGAGACTTGTTGGCTTACTTTTTCTAATATATGTTATTCCCAAATCATAACTCCAACCATCACCATTAATTAAATTATGATCAGATATTTTATTGGTTTTGTAATCCATTGGTAATGAATATCCGTATGATGCTTTTATTTTTTTGATATAAAGCGTGTCATCTACAACTTTATAATCCAGATGATTATTGGTGTAGTAAATCCCAGCCATACCCATTAACTTTTTTATACTGAAACCGATAGAAATTTGACTATAGAATTTATTATAGAGCATGTATGAATAGCTTAAGCCAATTTCTCCCCACGCAAGCCCACTTGCATTGATTTTTTTTGAAGATAAAGCCAAATTAAGTTGTGGCTTATATGAAATTCCATAATAGGCAAACTTTATCATTTCTGGAGATATCCCGTTAACAGATATTGCTGAACGAATGGATGTTGTTAATGCTACTGAATGTCTACCATAGCTTAACATAGCCGAAGGCCCATACATCATGGCATTTACAAAACCTTTACCTTTAATATCCTTGTTAATGTAGAAAAACATTTCTGAGTTATTATCAATATGGGAAGGATATTTGGGGTGTTTTTCAAAGAAGCGTCTAAAATGATACTCGTTTTTAGCCAAATAAGCTATATTATTTTCTTCGAATATATTACCGGAAATAAGGTTTATATCAAGGTAATAATAAGAAGCTGAGATGGATGAAGGATTTATATGTACAGCATTAACACCTGCATAGTTTCCGTTGACCAATCCAGATATTTGTTGTCCTTTTAGAGATAAGGACAAGCAAATAAAAAAAAGTATTCTATAAAGTTTAGATAGTACCCACAAATCGCCAGCAAAACTAAGCCTATTATTTTTATCACAAAAATAAATGTTCTCGTTATAAAAAATGAAAAGCAGAAATTATTTATTTCTTTTACTAAGTTCGTTTTATTTTTCTAATTTTGAACCCATAAATAAACATATAATTAATAAACCAAATATCAAAAGCTATGAGTTGTAAATGTTGCAGTAACAAAGAAAATTCAGACGAAAATACGTTGGATTTAACTGTTTATGGTATTCATGATGTAAAAGAAATTTTTCATAACTTATCCTACGAGGAGTTGTTTAAACATGAAACCAATCCTGAATTACAAGGATTTGAAAAAGGTTATTTAACTAATACAGGCGCTATAACGGTAGACACTGGAATTTTTACAGGCCGTTCGCCAAAGGATAAATATATTGTAAAGGAAAGTGTATCTGAAGAAAATATTTGGTGGGCTGGTCCCAATCGTAAGGGTTCGGATAATAAACCGGTATCAGAAACAGTTTGGAAAGCTTTATTAGAAGTTTCACAAAAGCAATTAAACAATAAGAAGTTATATGTTACTGATGCATTTTGTGGAACAAACGAAAATACTCGTTTAAAAATACGTGTAATTTCGGAAGTAGCATGGATGTCGCATTTTGTTAAAAATATGTTCATTCGTCCAACTGAAGAAGAACTTAAAGATTTTAAACCTGATTTTGTGATGCTTAATGCATGCAAGACAACTAATCCGCATTGGCAGGAAATGGGTTTGCATAGCGATGTGTATGCTGTTTTTAACATTAAAGAAAAAATGGCTGTTGTCGGGGGAACCTGGTACGGAGGAGAAATTAAAAAGGGTATGTTTTCTATCATGAATTATTTTCTTCCTTTGAAAAAAATTGCAGCCATGCACTGTTCGGCAAATATGGGAAAAGATGGTGATACTGCTATTTTCTTTGGATTGTCAGGAACTGGTAAAACGACTCTTTCTGCAGACCCAAAGCGTTTATTAATTGGTGATGATGAACATGGCTGGGATGAAGAAGGTGTCTTTAATTTTGAAGGTGGATGCTATGCAAAATGTATTAACCTTAGCAAAGAAAAAGAACCGGATATTTATTATGCTATCAAACGAAATGCATTACTCGAAAATGTTGTTTTTGACAAAAAAACAGGCGAAATTGATTTTGCCGATGGCTCGAAAACCGAAAATACCCGTGTATCCTATCCGATTTATCATATAGATAATATAGTAAAGCCTGTTTCTAAAGGTGGACATCCTCGAAATGTAATTTTTCTGACAGCGGATGCATTTGGAGTATTACCTCCGGTAGCCAAGCTTTCAACGGATCAAACAATGTATCATTTTTTAAGCGGTTATACTGCAAAAGTAGCTGGTACCGAAAGAGGTATTAAAGAACCAACCCCAACTTTTTCGTCTTGTTTTGGAGCTGCTTTTTTGTTGTTGCATCCCACGGTATATGCACAGGAGCTTGCCAGAAAAATGAAAGAACATGGTTCATCAGCATATTTGGTGAATACAGGTTGGATTGGAGGCCCTTATGGCGTTGGACATCGTATTGATATTCCAGCTACACGTGCTATAATCGATGCTATTCTCGACGGATCGTTGGTTGATGCTGAGTATGAAGAACTTCCAGTTTTTGGTTTAATGATTCCCAAAAATGTTAAAAATGTTGACAGTAAAATATTAAATCCAAGAAATTTATGGAAAATTAAAGAAGATTGGGATGATGCTGCGAAGAAATTAGCCGAAAAATTTATTGCGAATTTCAATAATTTCACCGATAATGATGAAGGCAAACGATTAGTTGGTGCTGGACCTATCATTTAATAGACAGCTAACCATCAAAATATAAAATAATTACAAAAAAATTATGTTTTTTTTAAAAAAAACAAGAAAAAATTTTTCTGACTGAAATTATTGTATATTTGTTTGTTAATTTTTTAAATCATTTATTCTATGTCTACTGGAAAAGTAAAATTCTTTAATGAAAGAAAAGGTTTTGGATTTATCGTTGACGATGAAACCCAAAAAGAAGTGTTTGTTCATGCATCTGGCTTGATAGACAAACCCATAGCTGACGAGGACAATGTTGCCTTTGAGGTTACGGAAGACAAACGTGGAAAGAAAGCAATCAATGTAAAAAAGATATAATTTTTTATTTGAATGCCCGGCATTAAAGAGGCTGTCCCAAAAAGACAGCCTCTTTTTTATATCTTTGCAAATCTAAGCTATAAATACTAATGAATTATCTTCTTGCAGAAAATCTTAAAAAATCCTTTGGCGAAAAATTGCTTTTTAAAAACCTGACTTTTGGTATAGATGCAGGGCAAAAAATAGCAATGATTGCCAAAAATGGTTCGGGGAAAACGACACTTTTAAATATGCTGGCTGGAATTGATTTTCCAGAAGAAGGAAAAGTTGTCATTCGAAAAGGCATTAGTGTTTCATATTTACAACAAAACCCGGAATTAGGTGAGGAGAACACAATTCTGGAAGTTGTATTTAACAGTGAAAATGATTATATTACCGCAATAAGAAATTATGAACAGGCATTAATTAATATAAAATTATCAGATTCATCCGAAAATCAATTGCTATTTGAAGCTGCGAGTTCTCGTATGGATGCTCTTAATGCCTGGGACTATGAAACTAAAATTAAAGAGATTTTAACTCGTTTTCAGATTGAAAATCTGCTGCAAAAGGTAAGTGAACTTTCTGGTGGTCAACGAAAAAAAGTTGCTTTAGCAAAAGCATTGATAGAAGAAGTGGATTTGCTTCTCCTTGATGAACCTACCAATCATTTGGATATAGAAATGATAGAATGGCTTGAAGATTATTTATCCAAGCAAAAGCTTAGTTTATTGGTAGTTACTCACGATAGATATTTTCTCGATAATGTTTGCCAGGAAATTTTGGAATTAGACAATGGTCAATTATACCGTTACAAAGGGAATTATAGCTATTTTTTAGAAAAAAAAGCAGAGCGCGAACATATTGAATCATTAGAAACCGAAAAATCGCGCAACATTTATCGTACCGAACTTGAATGGATGCGACGTATGCCATCGGCAAGAGGAACTAAATCAAAAGCAAGAATAGATGCTTTTTACGATATACAAGAAAAAGCATTAAAGCGAACAGGTAATAACACTATGGAGTTGGATGTGAAAATGAATCGCCTGGGTGGAAAAATTCTTGAATTAAATAACATATCGAAAAATTTTGGAAACTTTAAAGCTGTTGATGATTTTACATATACTTTTAAAAAGGGCGAACGCATCGGAATTGTGGGTAAAAATGGCATTGGAAAATCTACATTACTTAACATTATAACTGGGAATAGCCGTGCTGACAGAGGAAAGATAAGTTTAGGACAAACGGTTGTTTTTGGTTATTATTCACAGGAAGGATTTCTTCCTAAGGAAGATAAGCGTGTCATAGAATTGGTGAAAGATATAGCCGAAGAAATTCCTTTAGGCAAAGGAACAATGTCAGCTTCGCAGTTTTTGAATCATTTTAATTTTCCACCTACGCTTCAATATAATTATTTCTCCAACCTGAGTGGTGGCGAAAAACGGCGATTGTTTTTATTAATCACTCTCATAAAAAATCCAAACTTTCTTTTGCTTGATGAACCCACCAATGATCTTGATATAAGTACATTACAAATTCTCGAAGACTTTTTGCTTGACTTTAAGGGTTGTCTGATGATTGTATCTCACGACAGGTTTTTTCTCGACAAATTAGTTGATCATGTTTTTGTTTTTGAAGGAAATGGCAAGGTAAAGGATTATTATGGGAATTATACTGCATATTACCGTCAGAAATTACTGGAAGAATCGGCGAAAAGTCAAAACAAAATTGAAAAGCCCAAACGCGAAAAACCTAAAGATGCAGTAAAAAAGCCATCGTATAAGCAAAAGCTTGAATATGAGTCTTTGGATAATGAAATTCAATTGCTTGAAACTGAAAAATCAGAAATTATAAACAGACTTAACTCGGGTAAAGAAAATCTGGAAATGCTTCAGGAATTATCCCTTCGCTTCGGAGAAATCGAAAAACTGATAGATGAAAAAATGCTGCTTCGCCTGGATGGAAACTTATTCAAGAAAATAATTGGGATAGTTTCAAATAATTGATTCATTATAAATTGGCCAAAAATTTTTCCATTGTATCAATTCCCATCGGCGTAAAACTCCCAAGCTGCTGGTTGTTGTGCTTTTCCGAAAGGTATATTTGTAGCAAATGTTTTATTACTTTCCAATGACGCATTGGATGCTATTAGAATGATTATTTAGTTCTTGCTCAATAATTTTTAGATCGCTGTATTTTTCAAAATTAATCACCGAAACCGGCGAAGCAATACTTCCGTCTTCCTTCAAAAGCAGGAAGCCATTGTCAGAAAAGGGGATATTGTTGACTAAAAAAATGGATTTATAATAATCGTAGTTGTTTCGGTATTTGTTATGATTAATCAAATCGTTCCATGATTCATTGGCTTCGAAGAATTTGATAAATGAATATCCTTCGGGCACAAACAGTTTGGAAACATTACGGCATCCCATTCCAAAATGGATGAAAATATCGTTTCCCAATGCGCTCAATTCTTCTTCGGATTCTTTACCGGAAAGTATGGCTATGGCATTTCGATTGTGGCGGAGAATATGAGGGTATTTCCCAAAGTAATATTCAAAATAACGGGAAGTATTATTACTACCGGTAGCGATTACTGCATCGAAATTTTCGAGTTTACCTTCGGAAAAACAGATATATTTGCTAAATTCAGGCTCATAATCCATAAGTATATCAGCCATGGCAGGGATTAATTTATCGTCGTCCGATGAAAGTTTCCCAATAAAACGATTCCCGGAAATCAAAACACTTAAAAAATCATGAAATCCGACAGCCGGAATATTCCCAGCCATAACAACAGCAATATTTTTTGATTTTTTTTCTGTTTCAAATTGACTACAATAGGGAAGAAGCCATTTTTTTAAATTTTTCTCTGTCAGACTATTTCCTAATGCAGCAATAGCAAAGCGAACATTATTTTCGGTGAACCATGGGTTGTAATTTTTAATACTCTGAATTAGTTTTTCAAAGTTATAATAATGCTTTTGGGATATAACATCGGGATTTGCATTCTGTTTTTTATTGTTTACACACCATCTTAGGAAGTTTCCCAGTTTTATAAATGCTTCAATTCTATTGTCTAAAGTCATAATTATTCGATTATTATAATGAAAAGTAAAAATTTTATCTTTTAAAAAAGTAAAGATATTAATTTATTTACCGGACAATTAGTATAAACTAAAAATGTTCAATAAAATTATTGAATTAATTGATCAAATTATTCTAATTTTGTTATCGTTTTTGTGAATGTAAATACAAAACTCAGAAATTATTAATAACCTAAAATTCATACTACTATGAAAAAATATAATTTTAATGCCGGACCATCTATTCTTCCGAGAATAGCCATTGAGAACACTGCAAAAGCCGTTTTAGATTTGAACGGTATCGGAATGTCAATTCTGGAAATTTCGCATCGCAGCAAAGATTTCCAAGCCGTAATAGACGAAGCTGTAGCTTTATTTAAAGAAGTATTAAATATTCCTGATAATTATCATGTTCTGTTTCTTGGTGGCGGTGCAAGCCTTCAGTTCTGCATGGTTCCTTTTAACCTTTTGAACAAAAAAGCAGCTTATCTGGAAACAGGTGTTTGGGCAAAAAAAGCATTGAAAGAAGCTAAATTGTTTGGCGAAGTAGTTACTGTTGCATCATCGGCCGATAAAAACTTCAATTACATCCCCAAAGGCTGGACTATTCCTGCCGATGCTGATTATTTCCACATCACAACCAACAATACCATTTATGGAACTGAAATCCGTGAAGATTTCGACAGCCCAATAACCTTGGTTGCCGATATGTCATCTGATATTCTTAGTCGTCCGGTCGACGTTTCCAAATATGGAATGATTTACGGTGGTGCACAGAAAAATCTGGGACCTGCTGGTGTTACTTTTGTTATCGTTCGCGAAGACATCCTCGGAAAAGTAGAACGCGCTATCCCAACCATGCTCGACTACCGCACTCATATTAAAGACGGTTCCATGTTCAATACTCCTCCGTGCCTGCCTATTTTCACCGTTAAGGAAACTTTGAAATGGATCAAGGAATTAGGTGGTGTTAAGGTATTGGAAGAAATGAACAAGAAAAAAGCCAACCTGCTTTATGATGCTATCGACAACAGCAAAATGTTTGTTGGAACCGTTGAAAAAGACAGCCGTTCGCGTATGAATATTTGCTTTGTAATGAAAGAACAATATAAAGACAAAGAAGAAGCTTTCATGGAATTTGCTAAAGGTAAAGGCATGGTAGGTATCAAGGGACATCGTTCCGTTGGTGGTTTCCGCGCTTCATGCTACAACGCACTTCCTATCGAAAGCGTTCAGGCATTGATTGATGCTATGCATGAATTTGAAAAAGCTAACGCATAAACCTCACCCCCTTACTCCCCTCTCCATTGGAGAGGGGGCTGGGAGGAGAGGTGATAATTAAATTATAAAATCATGAAAAAAATATTAGTTGCTACCGAAAAACCCTTTGCAAAAGTTGCCGTTGACGGCATTCGCAAAGTGGTGGAAGCTGCCGGTTACGAACTGGTACTTCTGGAAAGTTATAAAAGCAAAGCCGAATTNCTNGNTGCNGTTNCCAATGCNGATGCTATGATTGTTCGNAGCGACATNGTTGACCGNGAAGTAGTAGAAGCTGCNAAAAATCTGAAGATTGTTGTACGTGCCGGTGCCGGTTACGATAATCTNGACCTGGCCGCNTGTACCGAAAAAGGNATNGTTGCCATGAATACTCCCGGACAAAACTCCAACGCCGTTGCCGAACTGGCACTTGGCATGATGGTTTTTATGGCTCGCGGAATGTACAATGGCAAATCAGGAAGTGAATTAAAAGGTAAGAAATTAGGTATCCAGGCTTACGGCGCCGTTGGTCGTCTTGTAGCCAAAATTGCCAAAGGTTTTGGCATGGAAATCTATGCTTTCGATCCATTTGTTCCCAAAGAAGCTATTGAAAAAGATGGCGTTCATTGCATCGAAAAATTAGAAGATTTGTANAGNACCTGCCAGTATGTTTCGTTNCANATCCCGGCAACTGCCGAAACAAAAAAATCTATTAATTTTAATCTTCTTTCAAAAATGCCCAAGGGNGCTGTATTGGTAAATACTGCCCGTAAGGAAGTTATCAACGAAGAAGAATTGCTGAAGATGTTTGCCGAACGTCCCGATTTTAAATATNTGAGTGATATTGAACCGGAATGCAAAGCCGAAATCGCTGAAAAATATGCCGGACGTTACTTNTTTACTCCCAAGAAAATGGGTGCCCAGACCGAAGAAGCTAACATCAATGCAGGTATTGCTGCNGCAAACCAGATTGTGGATTTCTTTACAACCGGAAACAAAAAGTTCCAGTTAAATAAATAATATTTCTTTCCTGAGGGGCTGACTGAAAAATACTTTTTGGTCAGCTCCCAATTCGGGATGGAGTAATCAATCAGATACTTTTATCTGAAATTTCAAATTTTAAATCTTAAATTAAAAAATGGCTATACTAAAACCTTTTAAAGGACTGCGTCCTCCAAAAAATGTCGTAAAAGAACTTGCTTCACGTCCTTACGATGTACTTAATTCTGCCGAAGCACGCGTGGAAGCCGATGGAAACGAATATTCGCTTCTGCACATCATAAAACCGGAAATTGACCTTCCTGTTGGTATCGATGAACACGATCAGGCTGTTTACAACAAAGCAAAGGAAAACTTTGAAAAATTCCAGAAAAACAACTGGTTGGTTCAGGACAACGAAGAATACCTTTATATTTATGCCCAAACTATGAATGGCAAAACCCAGTACGGGATTGTCGGCTGTGCCGGCGTACAGGATTATATGAACGGTATCATAAAAAAACATGAACTTACCCGTAAGGATAAGGAAGAAGACCGCATGAAACATGTACGCATCACCAATGCCAATATGGAACCGGTATTTTTTACTTATCCCAACGTTAAGGAAATTGATGAAATCGTTGCCAAGTTTGTTAAAGAAAATGAAGCCGAATATGATTTCACTTCCGTTGATGGTTTTGGACATCATTTCTGGGTAATCCGCGACAAAGCCCTCGTACANCGCATTGTTGATNTGTTTGCTAAGGTNCCTTATACTTATGTTGCCGACGGACACCACCATCGTACCGCCGCTGCTGCATTAGTGGGAAACGAAAAGAAAAGCAATAATCCAAATCATACCGGAAAAGAAGAATATAACTTCTTTCTTGCCGTACATTTTCCTGCCGACCAGTTGACAATCATTGACTATAACCGCGTGGTAAAAGACCTGAACGGACTGTCGAATGCCGATTTCATGGCTAAGCTTGGCAAAGTTTTCGATATTACCGAAAAAGGTAGCGAAATTTACAAACCTTGCTGCCTCCACAATTTCAGCATGTATATTGATGGAAAATGGTATAGTATGACTGCCAAACCAGGAACCTTCAACGATAACGACCCAATTGGCGTGCTCGATGTTACCATCCTTTCTAAATTAGTTTTGGACGATGTGTTAGGTATCAAAGACCTTCGTACCGACAAGCGTATTGATTTTGTTGGCGGAATCCGTGGTTTAGGCGAACTGAAAAAACGGGTGGACAGCAACGAAATGAAAGTTGCCTTTGCATTGTATCCTGTTTCTATGAAACAGTTAATCAACATTGCCGATACCGGTAACATCATGCCACCAAAAACTACCTGGTTCGAACCCAAACTCCGGAGCGGTTTAGTTGTTCATAAACTTGATTAAGCTAATCTGAAATTTCAGATTTAAAATTTTGCTGTTCAATCGACAAAGAGGAATTAAAACGCAGAACAAAAGAATTTGCAAAAGCGATAATTCTTCTTTGTCGTTTTTTATCTGATAATTGTGACGGATGTTTNATTAGTTGCTATCTTTGTAATAAGTACAAACACGATTAAAAACAATCAAAAGAACAAATCTTAAATCTAAAATTAAAAAGTATGGACACCACAGAATTAGTTCTCAAAACCTTAAAGGATGCCGGAGTGCCCATGAAATCCGGTGAAGTTGCCGAAAAAGCCGGCATTGACAAAGCGGAAGTGGATAAGATCATCAAAAAACTGAAAAAAGAAGAGAAGATCGTTTCGCCTAAAATGTGCTTTTATCAGGCAAAGTAAACCACAAACACATCCTGCTGAAGGATGTAAACACTGAAACAACCTCTGTTATTTATCGTAACAGGGGTTGTTTTGTTTTAATATCCCGATGTCGAAACGGATGACACGAATTGCTTTCCTGAATACGCCCAAACTCCTACCTCTTTTCTTTCTCAAGGACGACCGTCATTTCGATCGAAGGGAGAAACCTAATTTGTTTATGGAATGATGAATTCCGCTATGCTCCGCGTGGAATCCAGGGTGCTCGGAGACGCTCAGCCGGGATGGTGTGAGACTCTCCCCGTCAGTTCAGCTGGCGGAGCCGATCAGTCCATATGATTGGCTGCTGCATTTAATCTTACAACTTTGTAATTCTTTCTGCCAATTCTTTTAATTTTTCAGGATTAGGGTGCCCGTTTTCAATTGCCACTTCTACGTTCTTATCCAAATTCCAACCAATGGACCGAACGCCTTCTTTTAATAACGACTCAATAGCTTTTTCCGATTCATCAAGCGATTCAGTATAGTGTGCATATTTATAAAACCATAACTCAACTGATAAATCATTTTTTTCATTATTATTTAGTTGAAATGCTTTTTCTAAATGCTTAGTCGCTTCATTTTTTGTATTCTTAATTAAAAGAAAGCTGGCATAATTACCATTGGTGTTTGCATTTTCAGGATCAATAGCTAAGGCTTTGAGATAGTATTTTTCTGCATTTTCATAATCCTTTTTTGTGTCGTATAAAAAGATGGCATAACTTCCATTGTAGGTCGCATTTTCAGGATCAATAGCTAAGGCTTTGAGATAGTATTTTTCTGCATTTTCATAATCCTTTTTTATGTTTTTCAAAAAGATGGCATAATTACCATTGTTGATTGCATCTTCAGGATTAATAGCTAAGGCTTTGAGATAGTATTTTTCTGCATTTTCATAATCCTTTTTTATGTCGTTTAAAAAGACGGCATAATTACCATTGTTGTTTGCATTTTCAGGATCAATAGCTAAGGCTTTGAGATAGTATTTTTCTGCATTTTCATAATCCTTTTTTATGTCGTTCAAAAAGAGGGCATAATTACCATTGTTGTTTGCATTTTCAGGATCAATGGCTAAAGCTTTGAGATAATATTCCTCCAAATTGGAATAGTCCTTTTTAACAAAATGCAAGAAATAGGTAAAAACATTCCACAACCATGCAGCTTTAGGGAATCTTTTCAGGGCTTTAAGATAAATGGCTTTTCGTTTTTCATAATCAGGCTCATTCTCTGCCATAGTGGAATATTCAAATGCGGAAAGTTCTTTCTTGGATGCTATTTCAATAGGATCAACAGATTTAGATCGAATGTTCATTTCGTTCAATTGCGTATTTATAGTCTCAATTCTACTCCTTGTTATCGCGTCCAACTCATCTTTTACAGGTTTGATTTCAGTAAAAACCCAAAGTAATTCCTTCATCATTTCGTCAAATCCATCAATGTCGATATAGCTTCCATCCAATTGTTCCACCAACTTTTCAATTCGTTGCGAAGGCGGAGTTCCTTTATGTCCACACCAGAAAAAATTACTTGGTCTTTTCATTTTTTCAAAATAGTCCATCAGGCTGCCATCATTGCCACCATAACCAATGATTATAGGGATGTCGCTGCTGAATATATTATCCAAAGGTTCTTTCCAGCCCTCGTCAAGTGTATTGATTTCATCAGGATCACTCTTAGGCGATAATAAAAGGTCGCGGTGAATTTTTATGATTAATGGATGAATATTCGATGGTCTGGCATAACCACTCAGGGATTCATGTCCACAAACCAAAGGTGTTTTATCTGTATATTGATAAATAGAAGATTCAATCAAACTGTCAAAATTAGTAGTAAGAATACAATTACCAGGTGCTTTAGTTAATATTTGAGCAAGTACGAAATGTCCAAATGTAGGTTTTGCTGACTGCATAGCTTTAACTAAAAATTCGTATCCCGAAGTTTTATCACTTTCAAAACGTTTGCGATAAATGGAACCATAGTGAGCGGCGAGGTCTTGTTTATCTATTCTTGCTTCCTTTATCCATAGGTCAATTTCTTCCTCGGAATATCTTTCTTTGATCTCGTCAAACCATTCTTTGGCCAATTCCCCTCCGGTAGGTATTCCACTCTTATAACTTGCACCTGCACCGATAACAAAACAAAACCTTCTGTTTTCAGTATTTGTATGAATATCTCTAAGTGTATGCTTAAAGGTATGAAGACTGATTTTTTTCATTATTAAATTTGTCTTTAGTTTATGTTGCCGTCAACGACATCCCATAACCCCATTATGCCGGTTATCTTTTTATTAGAATCTAACTTTATATTTTACAAATATACAATGAAATTTATATATCCAAATAATTTTCCAATCCTTTTATTTTAAACACAAAAGCCCTGTCGCCGCTTTAGTTTACGCCAACAGGGCTTCGCCTTCCAAAACTTCCTTACCCGGAATCCCGCATTCTTAATTTCAAAATCTGCAATCTGCTTTCTGCAATCTGCCTTTTGCTTACTGCCTACTGCCTACTACTTACTGCTTACTGCTTACTGCTTACTCAAATCCCTACGCTTCCGGTTTTGCTTCTTCGCCTTCGCCGCTTTCGCCCCGTTCGCGGCGGATTTTCTTAATGATTTGTGTATACGTATAATCAGGCAGTTTCGACGGGTCGTTGGTGCGGTAAATTCTTTTCCCACGATCCATAATCAGGGCAAGCATTTCCCATAAATCAGTAAACTTTTCATTGTTTTTGGCTACAACCTGAGCCCGGTCGCTCATCAGATCGCTTCTGACTTTTGTTCAGTGTGATCGAGGGTCGCTTTGTTTTTGACGGGCGAAAAAATCTGTTTTGCTTCGTCGCTGAATCCCTGCTTCCTTCAGTGCCATCAATGATTTTTTCGATGTTGGGATTAAGTATCCTAAAACGAATTAAACCAAGCGAATTCCGGATCACCGCTCTGCAGGCTCGTTTGCCGAACATCCGAATACAAAATCGGCAAACCCCACAAGCTAAGATTTACCGGGCATCTATCACATAACCTTCCAGTACAAGAAGTTTCAGGACGTTAAATCCCATCCGATTCGGCTAAAATCTGCCCGGTAAACTTTTTAATTTCCGGGTCAGGAATCTCTGGTTTTTATCACATTCTCTACCGGTGTTATCTTCCCGTCGGGGAGAATTTCCAACCCCCCCCGCCCCCCATTTTTAATTGTCGGGAAATTTTTTTAGGGGAAAAAAGACTTAAAATTGGCCCTTGTCTGCGCTTCAAGAGCTGTGCCGCCAACGCCACTTGCAACCAAAAGGCAATTCTTCTATGCGGCATGGAATTCTTGTTGCTCATTTCCTTTAGTTTTTTAATTTTAACACAAACATAACTATATTTTTAAATAGCCGAATCAAGTAAAAATGGGCTAAAAAATGTAAAAAAAATACTGTTTTTTGATAAAAATTACCCCGTAATTATTCGTTATGTAGATAATGATTTGTTATTCACCGTTTTATAATTAAAAATAAAAATTGCTTAAAAACAGGTTATCAGGCAATTAGGAATAATTACTTTGTATTCAGGAATTGCTACCCAGCGCTTGGGAATCGTTACCAGCGCTTGGGAATCTTTACCAGCGGTTGGGAATCGTTACCCAGTGCCTGGGAATCGTTACCCAGCGCTTAGGAAATCGTTACCCAGCCCTTGGGAATCTACCAAGCGCTCGGGAAGCCACAATTTCCAATGCTTTATGTTTATTGATTGGAAGGAAAACGGCGATTTGACATTTAAACCAGATTTGCCGTTAGAATTTTTTTCAACTAACAATCCATTAGAAAAAATTACAAATAGTAATGAAACATTATTGACATTTTTTGTAACGGCAAAACGATTAAAGAAAAACTAAGAAATTTATCTTTTTTATTGGTTATGAAATCTTTTATCCATTTTATTATTCAAGTTTTTCTAAATCGGGGTTAAAACCCAACTAATTTATTACGGCTCGCTTTCGTTTCTAATGAATTAGTTGGGTTAAAAACCGGATTATACCTTTCCAATGCTGAATTAAAGAATTAGGCCGAACGGCTACTTACTGATAAATTCCGTTCACCAAGGGGCAATCTTAAGTTTTAACAGGACTGACTGGTATGTCAATTTTTGTCTTCAGCAAAAGCCAAGTTTACTTTCGGAAACCGATGTGGAACTTGTCGAGCATTTTATTTGTTCAGCTAAAACAGGCGTTTCACTTTCCCATTATAGCAATGGATCCAGGCTGAATTGAACGTTGTCCAATCAGCTTTTAAGTGTTCGTTTGCCGGAATGGGGGAAATGCCTTCGCCTATGTATTTTTTATCCAGCTTTTGGTATTTTCTCTTTACCCCCAGATGGGTTAGTGGCAGGGTATTTGATTCGTTTTTTTCCGGTTTCCTTCATAAACTGAATTGAGGGAAGCAAATGTTTCAGCTGGTATCGTTAAACCCCACCCCGGAACTCCAGCGGAGCCTGAAAATAAGCCTTCCGGGCAAATTCCCCTGGCGAGGAGTCTTGACATTTTCCCAGAATCATCTGGGTTACCGACCCAGTGGTAGCTTTTTTTTTTTTTTTTGAGGTTTTCCTTCGCTATTGAACAATTTTTAAGGTCGAAAAAATCCGAGTCGAGGTAGGGGAGAACCCTTTGATAGTGGGTTTTCCAGGGCACGATTTCCCCACAAGTTTCGATGGGCGCCGGTTGGTGGGATTAAAGCCTGATGGCATTTAGCCAAAACGTCTTTTGCTATGGAGCATAAGTATCGCGAAATGTACAACGAGTCATCAAAAAAAGTCTCTATGGAAGGAATGTGGAAGCTATGAGAAAACTCGTTTCGCGCTAAAATCGTGGGCTGTTATATCGCTAGGTAAAGAGTCTAAGACCCAACACTATATTCTGTCTGAAGGGATCGGGCTAAACACTGAAACAACCTCTGCTTTATGTTGTTCGTAGACTAGCGCGTTTGGTGTCTTAAGGGATGATTTCGCCATCCATAGTCCTCTGTAATACGTCGATGATTTCGTAGCCAGCATATCGCAAGGCATCCGGCTTATAGCATCTTAATGCCAAATTTATTGATCTCGCAAACGGCACAGAACTGGCGGGGATTGGCACGCATTGGCTACCTGGATGTGCCATACATCTAAACTTC
>JGI20225J20221_1000665_pt5 | contig 16249 bp, 15 predicted proteins | sample BioMet4_FD_20221 | JGI IMG/M metagenome (IMG submission 20221) | reverse complement strand
ACACACACCAGAAGAATACATATTCTGGACAAGCCTGGCACGAGTTCTCCCACCCACCAACATACGCTCATACGTTCGGACCCCCAATTCAGCTGCTCTGAGATTCTACCTCCCTTCTTGCACCGGCACGCTGCTCTCACCATCTTCCCCAAACAATGTAAGACTCTTCTCCAAGGCGCAGAGCCGGACCCATCCCCCCATGTCAGTCTCACGGCTACCACGGCTTATTTCCGGTTAATAGGTTCCTGTCGGACGAGGGCCGTGCTTCCGCCTTGCCTATCCGGGTGTACGGGGCCCGTTCTGTTGGTCCCTGGCTTGCGGGACTTTTTGCCGCGACTCATTGGTACCGTTTGGGCGGAGGGCGTTGGCTCGGCCTTTTTCCGAAATTGGACGAGGGTCCGTGCTGGCCCGAAACGGCCGGCTTATCGATGGCCGTCAGCCGTTCGTCTTGCCCCGCCTCTGCCGCATCGCCCGGTAAGACTTCTTATGTCAAACCGCGCCTTATTTTCCCTCCGGATTGGCCGTGCCCTTTTTTCACGGCGCTCCAACCCGACCCTGCCGCTAAGCTGGTGTCCGAGAACGGGCGGGGGGACGTGCGGATAGATGAATGTGTGGGGAGGCGGAGTACGGCCTCCGGCGGCAAAAAGGGCCTCCAACCACGCCCTCTGGACTCCGTCATAAAAGGGGCGCTCGGTGCTCTCGTCCCATTCTCTGTGTTCTCCCTTTAACTTGTATAACACACTCCTATAACCGATCCCGTATAGATAGCCGCTCGACAACCCACCCCTTCCCCTTCACTACTTTTGCTTGAACTCTATGCCCCATCTCCATCATGGACTGGCCTATTATTTTATGGCGTAAGCCGACACTCATTGTTGGGCCCATCGGGCCCGATCATCCCTGCTCTGCCCTCCGTATTCGGATCTGAAACTTTCCTATAACACGGCGCACAGCCTTAATAGCCCTTTTGGCTCGCAGCGGACAGGGTTCTTCTCTCCTACATCCCCCACCTTGCTAGTTCTATCCTTGACGATTGGTCATCTGTGCTGCTGCCTCGCCTTCCTCTCCACCTGGCTTTGCCGGCCTGGGCGCGACGGGCTTGCGGGCTTTTTCAAGCGGGAGCAGGGCGTGGCCTGGCTCACGTTGCCCGGCGGACCGCGTTTTTTTTCCATCGGCGCGGACACGGTGAGCGGCGGTTCCAAGACCTACCGGGAGCGGGGCTACTATTTCGAAAATTATTATCCGAGCCTGGCGGCCTGGGCGGCGGATACGCAAAAACGCCTGTATTCCTGGGGTTTCAACACCCGGGGCGGCTGGTCCGATCCCACCCGGGACATGACCCTGCCGCTTGTCCCCGAGATCGACCTGGGCCGCAACGCCCGGCTCCACTGGTTTGATCCCTTTGCTCCGGACGCCCTGGCCGCCACCGTGGCCAAGGCCAAGGTCCTGACCGCGCCGTATAAGGACCACCCCGGGCTCATCGGTTATTTCACGGACAACGAAGTGGGCTGGTGGAACGCGCCGCTGTTTCGCTGGTACCTTGGCAACGAGTGGGCCATCTACAGCAAGCGCGTGTTGTGGCGCATGCTCCATGACCACTACCAGGGCCGCTGGGACCGGCTGCTGGTCGATTTCGTGCCCGGGCCGGACATCCATTCTTTCGAGGACCTGAAAAAGGGTCGGGCCAGCCTCAAACTGCGCCCGGGTGGCCAGGGGATCCACATGATCCAGCGGTTCACCGCCGCCTGTGCCCGGCGNTATTACCAGCTCGTCCANGANGCCTTGCGCCAGGTCGCGCCGCATGCCCTGGTCATGGGCGACCGTTTGCCGCTCTATTACAANCAGGACGCGGTNCTGGCCGCCCGGGGCCTGGTNGANGTGCTCTCCACCAACTACAACGTGGACACTCCGGACGGCTGGGTGGCGCCGTACTATTTCGACGGNNTGGCNCGGCTTATCGACGCGCCGGTNCTNATTTCGGANTTTTTCTTNGCNGCCNACGAAAANCGNTCGGGNAACNTCAACAACGGCCATCTCATGCACGTGGCNACCCAGGCCGAGCGGGCCGTGGGCGCGGCCGCGGCCGTGCGCCATTTCGCCGCCTTTCCCAACGTGGCCGGCGTGCATTGGTTCCAGTACAGCGACGAGCCGACCGGCGGCCGCTCGGACGGCGAAGACTTCAACATGGGCCTGGTGGACATCCACAACCAGCCCTACGAAGGCCTAGTCCGGGCGCTGCGCCAGGCCAATGCCATGGTCCCGGTCATCCACGCCGCGAGCGCGCACAAAACGCCGCCCCTGCCGGCGGAACTGTCCATCCCGGNCGCGNCGNAGGCCGGTGCGCACGAACGACACGTCCCTGGCCGACTGGCCGGACAAGGCCGGCACGCGCCTGCCCTGGTTCACCGTGCCGGCGCCCCATGTGCCGTTCGGCGACGTGCATCTGGCCTGGCGGCCCGAGGGCCTGGCCCTGTTCCACCTGGCCCAGAACTACGTCGACCTCAACATGTTGGCCTACGACGGTCCCTATCCCTTGTCCGAGGCCTACCAGCTCCACATTGAGCTGACGGTCGGGGCCGAGACCCGGCATTACATGGTCTGCCTGGTACCGAGGCCCCATCCCGTCTATCCCAAGCGGTTCGAGATCGATCCCAAGCTTTACGCCGTCGGCCCGGACGGGACCTACACCCTGGTGGATGACCAGTCCCTGGTCCAGGGGCTGGACAAACCCTTGCCGCATATCGCCCTGGAGCTGTTTTTGCCGGCTAAGCTGCTGGGCGCGGACAAGCTCGCGGCCGGACAGAAAGTCGGGCTGCGGCTGTGGGCCACCATGTTTTACCGTGAGATGACCATGACCCTGGGCCCGTCCCACCAGGGCCAAGCCCCCAAACTGACGGCCATACTGACGGCGGACGCGGGGACAGGGAAGGCGGAGAGGGAAGACGCCTCCGGCGGCCGGGGGGAATGATTCCCCCCGGACCCCCTCGAAAGGTGGACCGTTCGATTTTTTAGTGGAGTGCAAGGCTGCGTGGGATACGTGATTCCCGTGCGGGGGTGGTCCAGGAGGGGTGTTACGCCCCTCCTGGCCGCCGGAGGCTTCCAACCCTACCCATTCTCAAGAAAGGAATACTGGCATGAGCACGAACATTCTGGTGACCGGCGGGGCGGGCTATATCGGCTCGCACACCTGCAAGGTGCTGCGGGCGGCGGGCTATACCCCCGTGACCCTGGACAACATGATCTACGGCCACGACTGGGCCGTGAAATGGGGGCCGCTGGTGCGCGGCGACATCCTGAACGCCGCTGACCTCGACGAAGTCTTTACCGAGTACAAGCCCGCAGCCGTGCTCCATTTCGCGGCCTTTGCCTATGTCGGCGAATCCGTGACCGATCCGGAAAAGTACTACCGCAACAACGTGGCCGGTTCCCTGTCGCTGTTGTCGGCCATGCGCCGCCACCAGTGCTCGCGCATCGTTTTTTCGAGCACCTGCGCCACCTACGGCGAACCCGAGCGCGTGCCCCTCACCGAGGACCATCCCACCCGGCCGCTCAGCCCCTACGGCACCACCAAGCTCATGATCGAGCAGATGCTCAAGGATTTCGAAGTGGGCTACGGCTTCAAGTACACGGCCCTGCGCTACTTCAACGCCGCNGGNGCCGATCCGGACGGTGAGATCGGCGAGGACCACGATCCGGAAACCCATCTCATTCCGCTTGTGATCGCGGCCGGCATGGGCCGTCGCCAGAACGTGACCATCTTCGGGACCGACTATCCCACGCCGGACGGCACGGCCGTGCGCGATTACATCCACGTGACGGACCTGGCCCAGGCCCATGTCCTGGCTCTGGGCAAGCTGCTCGCCGGCGGCGCCAGCTCCACCTACAATCTGGGCACGGGCACGGGCAATTCCGTGCGCGAGGTCATCCAGGCCGTGGAACGCGTCTCGGGNAAGCCGGTGCCGGTGGTGGAAGGACCCCGTCGGGCCGGGGATTCGCCGGGCCTGTACGCCGATTCCGGGGCCATCATCCGCGAATTGGGCTGGAAACCGCGCTACATGGACATCAATGCCATTGTGGAGACGGCCTGGCACTGGCACGAGAACCACAAACCCGGTCAAAAGGCTTGCACTGTGCGGAAATCCTGATATATCCGGGCCAAAGGCGAATCGCCAGCGGAGGTGCCGGTATGGATTTCATTTCCTTGGGAATCGATTTCCATTCCATCCGCAACAAGAACGAGCCCCGGGTGATCGAACTGATGGGNGANGTCNTGGCGGAGTTCCCGGATTTCGCCCCGCAGCGCACGGATATTGAAGACATTTACGCGCTGACCCTCAACATGTTGCCGGCCCGCTACATCCAGCCGGTGAGTTTGGTCATTGACGAACCGGTGACCGANGAGATGATCCGACTCATGTTGCGCGAGGCCGTGCACACGGTGCGATACCGGCCCAACGTGGGGTGACCGNCCGTTTTGCGAGCATTCNGGCCCGGTGGCGATCCACCGGGCCTTTTGTTTGGGACACGNCGAGGTTTTNGGCGATGGCCGGACCGAGCACCGACCGGCACAGTACGGGGAATNGCGCTGGTGACGCTTTGGGAANGGGCGGGTGAAAGCGTAAATTCGTTTGTGCTTCGCTACGGTTCCTCGTATAAGAGGGTGGATTTGTGTTCGGATGGCGTGGCGGTGCGGCGGGGGNTTGGCCTTGGCCGCCCGGTAACGGGGCGCTGGCCAGTCGGTCGGCGCACCAGAGAAGGAGGCAAACATGCGCCGTTTGTTCCCAGCCCTTGCCGTTGTCGCCTTGCTTTTGGCGACGGCGGCCCAGGCCGAGCCACCGGCCAAAGGTCCGGACATCGATGCCAAGGCGGCCGCCGCCCTCGCATCCATGTGCGATTTCCTGAAAAAACAGCCGGTGTTNGCATTTACGGCCGANGTGTCCCAGGAGGTCGTNTATCCNANCGGCCAGACCATCCAGGTCAACCGTNTNCTGGATATGGTCCTCAANCGCCCGGACAAGCTCTATGNCCGGATCACGGGCGATGANCGGGACCGGGTATTCGTCTATGACGGCAAGACNGCGATCCGGGCCGATCTGGACAAGGGNGTNTATGCCGTCCTGGACGCGCCGCCGACCGTGGACGGCCTGCTCACCTTGCTTGCGGAAAAGTACGGCATGGTCGCGCCGTTGTCGGATTTCCTGGTGAGCGATCCCTGCGCNGCCCTGCTCGATAACGTCCAGGTCGGAGACGATCTGGGCGAACATCTGGCCGCCGGCAAGGCCTGCGAGCATCTGGCCTTCACCCAGAAGGACGTGGATTGGCAGCTGTGGATCGAAAACGGCAAGTTGCCCTTGCCGCGCAAACTCGTGATCAATGACAAGGAGAAGATGGGCTGGCCGCAGTACTCGGCCACGTTGACGCAGTTCGACCTGCATCCGAAGTTGCCGGCCGGCCTTTTTACCTTCAAGCCGGCCAAGGACGCGCGGCAGATCGATTTCATTCCTCCGACGGCCAAACCCATCGAGGCCGAGAAAAAATAGCCGGGAGGTCATCATGCGCAACTTCACGCGACGATTGCCGGCTTTGACGGTGGCGCTTGTGGCGATTGCCAGCCTCGTCGTCGATCCGGGACGGTTGCTGACTTTTTCTGGTTCGATCACGTCCGTGGCCGAGGCCCGCGGGGGTGGTGGCCATTTTGGCGGCGGCGGCGGTGGAGGCGGCGGCCGCGGCGGTGGTGGTGGCAGTTGGGGCGGCGGCGGTGGAGGCGGCGGCCGTGGCGGTGGAGGTGGCAGTTGGGGGGGCGGCGGCGGAGGCCGTCCGAGCTATGGCGGCGGGGGTGGTGGTCCGCGTTTTGGCGGCGGTCCTCCCTCACCGGCCCGGCCCAGCGTACGTCCCGGCCCCGGTCCTGGCCCGCGCCCTGGCCCCGGCCCTGGTCCCGGTCCTCGTCCCGGCCCCGGCCCTGGTCCCCGTCCTGGCCCTGGTCCCGGCCCGCGTCCCGGTCCTGGCCCCCGTCCTGGTCCCGGCCCTGGTCCAGGACCGCGCCCACCGCATTACGGTCCCGGTTACGGCCCCGGGTGGCATGGCGGCCCTGGCTGGCGCGGCCCCGGGTGGTATGGTGGGCGTTGGTACGGTCCGCCCATTGGTCCCGGTCCCTGGCTGTGGGCGTTGCCTGTGGCGGCCGTGGCCCTTTCGGTGGCCGGCGTGACCTATTACCGCTACAACAGCGTGTGCTATATCCCGCAGTATCAGGGTGATGCCCTGGTGTACGTGCCCCTCACCGGGCCGTGCCCGCCTCCCGGATACTGATCCCGGACAAAGGACCGATAACAAGACGGGCGACCCGCAAGGGCCGCCCGTTTCGTTTGGTCAGTCGGCAGGGGGGAAGCCTCCGGCGGCCAAAGGGCTAGGCCCTTTGGAATTCCATCACAGTTCTCGATTTCCGCGCCGTAGGGAGAGACCCCAGGCACCGCGACGGAGGTTCGCCACGTCATTCCGGGTGGGGGTGGTCCAGGAGGGGTATCATACCCCTCCTGGCCGCCGGAGGCGTCTCCTTCCTTCCCCTTCCGTTCTCCTATTTTGCCTTACCCTGGGCGGCCACGGCGGCCACGCTTTGGGCGATGGCCTCGGGATCGCCCAGGTAGAAGTGGCGGAGGGGGGCCAGGTTGTCGTCGAGTTCGTAGACCAGAGGTACGCCGGTCGGGATGTTGAGCTGGCTGATGTCCGCGTCGCTGATACCGTCGAGGTATTTGACCAAGGCCCGTAGCGAATTACCGTGGGCGGCCACGAGCAGCCGCGTGCCGGCGGCGATGGTCGGGGCCATGACCTCGTGCCACAGGGGCAGCACCCGGGCCACGGTGTCCTTGAGGCATTCGGTGCGCGGCAACTCGGTATCCGTCAGTCCGGCATAGCGGCGGTCCCGGCTTGGGAACCGGGGATCGTCGTCGGCCAGGGCCGGCGGGCGCGTGTCATAGCTGCGCCGCCAGGCAAACACCTGGTCCTCGCCGTATTTGGCGGCGGTTTCGGCCTTGTTGAGTCCCTGCAGCGCCCCGTAATGCCGTTCGTTGAGGCGCCAGTCCTTGGTCACCGGCAGCCACAGCCGGTCCATGCCCTCCAGGATCAGATCCAGGGTCTTGATGGCCCGGGTCAGCACCGAGGTCAGGCAGGCATCCCAGTCGTAGCCGGCTTCGGCGAGAAGCTTGGCCGCGGACCGGGCCTCGGCTTCGCCCTGGGCGGTCAGGCCCACGTCGGTCCAGCCGGTGAAGCGGTTTTCCAGGTTCCAGGCACTCTGGCCGTGGCGCACGAGGACGAGGGTATGCATGGGGACTCCTTGGCCGGGCGCCTCCGGGTTAGGCAGCGCCGTCCTTNTTGGTCGGGCAGTCGAAATTGTCGCCGGTCATCATGCGGATGGCGCACAGCGACCCGCACATGGCGCATTCCTTTTCCTGGCTGTGGGGCCCACGGCGCGTACGCACCAGGGCCGGGTCCAGGGCCAGGTCGGTCATGGTCCCCCAGTCCAGGGCGGCCCGGGCCTCGGACATGGCCCGGTCGCGGGAAACGGCCCACTGGCGGCCGAGAGCCGTCTCGGCGCTTTGGGCCGCGACCAGGCTCGCCATGACCCCGTCGCGCACGTCCTGGCGGGAAGGCAGGGTGAGGTGCTCGGCCGGGGTGAGGTAGCACAGGAAATCGGCCCCGAAATAGGCGGCCAGCGCCCCGCCGATGGCCCCGGCGATGTGGTCATAGCCCGGGGCGCAGTCCGTGGTCAGCGGCCCGAGCACATAGAGCGGCGCGCCGTCGGTCAGGCGCTTGATGCCCTGGATCTGGGACTGGACCAGGTGCAGGGGCACGTGTCCCGGGCCCTCGATCATGACCTGGACACCACGGGCCCGGGCCCGGCGGGCCAGGCTGCCGAGATTGATGACTTCCTCCCACTGGGCCCCGTCGCCGGCATCGGCCCCGCAGCCCGGGCGCATGCCGTCGCCGAGGCTGATGGTCACGTTGTGGGCCAGGCAGATGTCGAGAATGTCATCATAGCGCGTCAGAAAAGGATTTTCCGCGTCGTGGCGGCGGATGTAGCGGCCAAGGATGGAGCCGCCCCGGGAGACGATGCCGGTGACGCGGCCGGTTTCGGCCACAAGTCCCACGGCCCGGCGGGTCACGCCGCAGTGCAAGGTCATGAAATCCACGCCGGCCGCGGCCTGGGACGCGATCTCGGCCAGCATCTCCTCCTCGGTGAAGTCGGCCGGGTCGCCGCCGCCGGCCAGATGCCGCTGGGCAATGCCGTACAGGGGCACCGTGCCAAGCGGTAAGGGCGTGCCCGCCAGGATGTCCTCGCGGATGGCGGCCAAATCGCCGGCCGTGGACAGATCCATGACGGCGTGGGCCCCGGCTTCCTGGGCGAGCTTGGCCTTTTCGAGCTCCATGACCACGTCGGTGACCAGCATGGAGGTGCCGATGTTGGCATTGACCTTGACGCGGGCCGGTTGGCCGATGATGGTGGGGAGGACGTCCTTGTGGGCCGGATTGGCCAGGACGACCATGCGACCGGCATCCACGGCCGCTTCGATGGTGTCCTGGGACAGGCTTTCGGCCTGGGCCAGGGTGGCGCCGTGGCTGCGCAGCAGGGCGGCCAGGGGTTTGTTTTTGGCAAGAATGGACATAGGCCTTCCTTGAAAATGTTGCGGGTTGAAACAGGCACTTAGCATGAAGCCCGGCAAAGCTCAAAGCCATGGCCGGGAGAAAACAGCCGCCTCGGACATCTTGCCAAGCCCGGAAAAAGGAGTTACCTGATTTCGCTTTCCCGTAGGGATATCCGAAGGAGTCATGAGATGAAAGAAGGCATCCATCCCAAATTGTTCAAAGCCAAGATCCGCTGCAACTGCGGTTANGAGGCCGAAATCTTGAGCACCAAGGGTGCCGAGGTGTTGGTCGACATCTGCTCCAACTGCCATCCGTTTTACACNGGCAAGCAGCGTTTCGTGGACACNGCCGGCCGTATTGACCGTTTCCGGAAAAANTACGCCAAGTTCGAGAAAAAGGCCTAGTGCGGCCTTCCCAGACGCCCGCCGGACGGGTTCGCCCGGCGGGCNGCCTTGGANCAAGGCTATGAAACGCGCCAGCNTATNGATGTTNCCACTCCTGGCCGCNGCTCCTTCCGTGGGCGGACAGGCGGTCATGGAAGGGGTCATGATGCGGGACCGGGAACGGTTGGCCATCGCCGTGCGCAAGCCCGGCGGGGACATCCTGCTCGACGTGCGCCCGTGGTTCACCCTGGCCGCCGCCAAATGGCTGCGTCNACCCCTCGTGCGCGGTTTCCCCATCCTGCTCGAAACCCTGGTCAACGGCATCAAGGCCCTCAATTTCTCGGCCAAGGTGGCCGTGGAAGAGGACGAGGAGGCCGGTGAGATCGGACCCTGGGCCATGGGGCTCACCCTGGCCGCGTCCATCGGTTTCGCCTTGCTCCTGTTCGTGGTCACGCCGCACCTGTTTTCCCTCGGCATGAAGGCCCTGGGCCTGTCCGGCGGAGTGGAGGCCTTGAGCTTCCACGTCTGGGACGGGCTGTTCAAGATGGTCCTTTTCGTGGGCTACATCGCGGCCATTTCCTTTCTGCCCGATATCCGTCGGGTGTTTCAGTACCACGGGGCCGAGCACAAGGTCATCTGGGCCTTTGAGCAGGGCGCCGAGCTGTCGCCGGCCGGAGCCCGGAGCTTTTCCCGCCTCCACCCCCGTTGTGGCACGGCCTTTTTGCTCTTCGTCCTGGCCATTTCCATCGTGCTCTATGCCTTTCTCGTGCCCTGGCTGCTGACCTTTTACGTGCCCCAGACGGCCTGGATCAAGCAGACCTACATCGTGGGCCTGAAGCTCGGGCTCATGGTGCCGGTGAGCTGCCTGGCCTACGAGGTCATCAAGCTGGCGGGCCGGTTCCACACGAATATCGCCTGCCGGATGCTGTCCGCGCCCGGGCTTTTCATGCAGATGCTCACCACCAAGGAACCCGATGACCGGCAGCTCGAGGTGGCCCTGGCCGCCCTGCGCGGCGCGGTGGAGCGTCAGCCCGCCGTCTGACCCGACCGGGCCACGCCCGGTCTTGCCCGGCCCCGATCGGCCCTGACCAAACCCCAGCCGGGGGGCGCGACATGCGCCCCGCCCCGGAGATGTTCCATGTTCGCCAAACTCGAAAGCCTCGAACGCAAGTACGAGGAATTGGAAACGCAGCTGTCCGACCCCGAGATCCTCGGCGACCAGGATCGTTACCGCAAGCTGGCCAAGGCCCATGCCGATCTGGCCGAGGTGGTCACCGCCTATCGCGAGCACAAACAACTCAGCCGCGACCTGGAGGAAAACCAGGAACTGGCCCAGGACCCGGACCCGGAAATGCGGGAGCTGGCCCAGGCCGAGGTCAAATCCATCCGCGAGGCCCTGCCCGCCCTCGAAGACCACCTCAAATTGCTGCTGTTGCCCAGGGACCCCATGGATGAGAAAAACATCCTGCTGGAAATCCGGGCCGGGACCGGCGGCGAGGAAGCGGCGCTTTTTGCCGGCGATCTGTTCCGCATGTACTGCCGCTACGCCGAGACCAAGCGTTGGAAGGTCGAGATGATGAGCGCTTCCGAGACCGGCTCGGGCGGCTACAAGGAAGTCATCGCCTCCATTTCCGGAGACAAGGTCTACAGCCGCCTCAAGTACGAATCCGGGGCGCACCGCGTCCAGCGCGTGCCGGCCACCGAATCCCAGGGCCGCATCCACACCTCGGCCGTCACCGTGGCCATCATGCCCGAGGCCGAGGAAGTCGACGTGGCCATCGATCCCAACGATCTGCGCATCGACGTCTACCGGTCGAGCGGCCCGGGCGGACAGAGCGTCAACACCACCGACTCGGCCGTGCGCGTCACCCACATCCCCTCGGGACTCGTGGTCATCTGCCAGGACGAAAAATCCCAGCACAAAAACAAGGCCAAAGCCCTCAAGGTCCTGCGCGCCCGCCTGCTCCAGGCCGAGCAGGAGAAACAGCGCCAGGAACAGGAAGCCAACCGGCGCTCCCAGGTAGGCACCGGCGACCGGTCCGAACGCATCCGCACCTACAACTTTCCCCAGGGCCGGGTCACCGACCATCGCATCAACCTGACGCTGTACCGGCTCGAATCCGTGCTCGAAGGCGACATGGACGAGTTGTGCGACGCGCTCATCACCCACTACCAGGGCGAGGCGCTCAAGGCCCAGGCCGACATGGCGTAAGTGGAAGAGAAAGATGCCTCCGGCGGCCGGGGGGATAATCCCCCCGGACCCCTTGAAAGGGGGGAGGGCAAGCGGTGAGCCATGTCCCACGCACCGACCGTACGAGAAATCCTGGGGAAGACCGAAAGCTATCTGGCCGGGAAGGGCGTGGATTCGCCCAAGCTCTCGGCCCAGCTGCTGCTGGCCCAGGCCTTGGGCCTGGATCGCCTGGGCTTGATCCTGGCCATGGACCGGCCCCTGACTCCTGACGAGCTCGATGCCGTGCGGCCGCTGGTGGCCCGGCGCGGCCAGGGCGAACCCGTGGCCCTGATCCTCGGCAGCCGGGAGTTCTACGGCCTGGATTTCGCCGTCACCCCGGATACCCTCATTCCCCGCCCCGAAACCGAAGGCCTCATCGACCGGGTCAAGGAACTTTTTCCGGAGACGCCTCCGGAAGCCTTCGCCGACCTGGGCACCGGCTCGGGGTGCCTGGCCGTGACCCTGGCCGTGACTTTTCCCCAAGCCCTGGGCCTGGCCCTGGACGCGAGTCCCGCCGCCCTGGCCGTGGCTCGGCAAAACGCCGCGCGCCACGGCGTGGAAAATCGCGTGTCCTTTTTCGAAGGGGATTTTTCCCGTCTGCCCGCCCGGGAAGGCGGCTACGCCCTGATCGTCTCCAACCCACCCTACGTGAGCGCGGCCGAATACCGGGAATGCTCCCGGGAAGTGCGCGATTTCGAGCCCCAAAGCGCTCTGATGCCGGGCGAGACCGGTCTGGAGGCCATCCCGGTGGTGGCGGCCACTGCCTTTCGCGCTCTGGCCCCAGGCGGCTGGCTGCTCGTCGAGATCGGCTGGCGCCAGGGCCCGGACGTAGCCGCCATCCTGACCGCCCACGGCTTCACCGACGTAGCCGTGCGCCGCGACCTTGCCGGCCATGATCGTATCGTCGAAGGCCGACGCGGGTAGTTAGGGGGAAGGGAAGAGACGCCTCCGGCGGCCAGGAGGGGAGTCACTCCCCTCCTGGACCACCCCGAATGGGGCCGCGATAATTTGATTTCTGCCGCAACTTCCTGCGAACTTAATAAGTGAGCTATTGAGGGGTCCGGGGGGATCATCCCCCCGGCGAGTCCAGGGCAGCGCCCTGGCGGGGTCTGGGGCAGCGCCCCAGCCGCCGGAGGCGCCTTTCGTCCTACGGCCTGCTTCCCACGCAGGGGTGCAGGCCGCGGGCGATTTCGGTCAGGCCGGAGCCGTCGGCGTTGATGCGGTAGATATGGTGTGTGCCGCCGGCCGGGCTTTCGGGCAGGCCCGCGAAGTAGATGCGCCGNCCGTCCGGGGACCAGGCCGGGTCCACGGCCACGAAGGCCGGGGGCGTGAGACGAAAGTTGGTGCCGCTGGCCGCGTCATAAAGGAAAAGCGCCGCGCTGGTGTCGTGGGCCCATTGGCTGTAGGCAGGGGTAGGGGGGACGGCGCAGCTGACGAGAAGCAGGTTGGGATCGGTCGGGCTCGGCAGGGAGGCGTCGCCGCTCGAGGCCAGGGGCTCATCGGTGAATTTCCCGATGGGTTCCTGACGGCGGATGGCGCCGTCCAGACCGTACCAGGTCACATGCTTGAGGTCCCGGACCACCAGGGCCGTGCCGTCCTGGGTGAAGCCTTGCAGGGTCTGGTCCGAGGCCAGTCCCGCGATGAGGGTGGTCGGCCTTTCCAGGGGCTGGCGTGGGTCGAAGAGCTGGATGCTGGTGTCGGTACGCCAGGCCAGTTTGGAGCCGTCGGGGCTGAAGCATTTTTCCCGGATGGGCATGGCAGTGGTGGTGGAGCGGGTCTGCCGGCCGGGTTTGGTCAGGTCCACGAAGCGCAGGCCGAGGCGTTTTTCCGGGCTGTAGACGAGCAACGAAGCATCGGGCGCAAGGGCCGGGTCCTTGCCCTTGTCCAGGCGTTCGGGTTTGGCCTGGCCGTCCAGCAGCACGATGGAGCCGTCCTGTTCGAAGGCCACGACGTCTTTNGCGGCNGCNGTGGCCGGAGCCGGTGCCGGCAGCCAGGCCGGNCGGNNGGCCTGGGTTTTGCCGGCCGGTTTAGGTTGGGCGGCCGGCGCCTTGGCCAGGGCGGCCGTTGCCCAGACCGCAAGGCACACCACGAGCAGCCAGGTCGACAGTTTCGCGAACATGGATTTTCCTCTCTCAGGGGGTCGGGAATGCGCCCGCCGGGGAGCGGTGCCAGCCCGGTGCCTCAGGCGATAAGCGCCTGGAACTCGGCTTCGTCAAGCACTTCCTTGTCGAGCAAGGCCGCGGCCACTTTTTCCAGCAGTTCCTTTTTGCCCACAAGCAGTGTGTCCACCCGGGCATCGGCCGCTTCCAGGATATCCTTGACCTCGATGTCGAGGCGGGCGGCCGTGGCTTCGGAATAATCCCGGCCGGCCAGTCCGCTCTGGTCGGGTGTCAGGAAGACCGGTCGGGCCTGGCGCGGATAGGTGGCCGGACCCAGGGTCTGGCCCATGCCGTATTCGGTGACCATGGCCCGGGCAATGTCCGTGGCCCGCTGGAGATCGTTGTGGGCGCCGGTGGAGATGTCGCCAAACACGAGGCGTTCGGCCGCCCGGCCGCCGAGCAGCACGTCGATTTTGCCGAGCAGCTCGGTTTTGGTCATGAGGTAGCGGTCCTCGGTGGGGAGCTGCTGGGTCCAGCCCAGGGCGCCAATGCCGCGCGGCACGATGGAGATCTTGTGCACTGCGTCGGACCCGGGGGTGTAGGTTGCGACCAGGGCGTGGCCGGTCTCGTGAAAGGCCACGATCCGTTTTTCCTTGGGATTGATCACCCGGTTTTTCTTTTCCAGGCCGCCCATGATGCGGTCCACGGCCTCTTCGAGGTCGTCCATGTCCACGGCGTCCTTGTTTTTGCGCGCGGCGAGGAGTGCGGCTTCGTTTATGGCATTGGCCAGGTCGGCGCCGGAAAAGCCGGGCGTCTTGCGGGCGATGACGGAAAGGTCCACGCTCGGGGCCAGCACGACCTTTTTGGCGTGGACGCGTAGGATGTCCTCCCGGCCGTTGACGTCGGGCCGGTCGACAAGCACCTGCCGGTCGAAGCGGCCGGCCCGCAGCAAGGCCGGGTCCAGGGTTTCGGGGCGGTTGGTGGCGGCCATGATGATCACGCCCACGCGCGGATCGAAGCCGTCCATCTCGACCAGGAGCTGGTTGAGGGTTTGTTCCCGTTCGTCATGACCGCCAACGATAGCCCCGGCCCGGGATTTGCCGATGGCGTCGAGCTCGTCGATAAAGATGATGCAGGGCGCCTTTTCCCGGGCCTGGGTGAACAGTTCGCGCACCCGGGCCGCGCCCACGCCCACGAACATTTCCACGAATTCCGAGCCGGAGATGGAGAAAAACGGNACCTGGGCCTCGCCGGCCACGGCCCGGGCGAGCAGGGTCTTGCCCGTGCCCGGAGGGCCGACCAGGAGCACGCCCTTGGGCATCTGGCCGCCCAGGCGCTGGAAGCGTTCCGGGGTTTTCAGGTAGTCGATGATTTCGACCAGTTCGGCCTTGGCCTCGTCGCAGCCGGCCACGTCGGAGAAGCGGGTGTCCAGGTCCTTTTCGGCATAGACCCGGGCCTTGTTCTTGCCGAAGGCCATGACCCCGGAGCCGGGGTTGAGGCGCTGCATGAGGAAGTACCAGATGCCGAAGAAGATGAAGATCGGGATGATCCACGACAGGACGTCGCGTAGGAAGGTGGATTCGGGCTGAGCCCGGAAAATCACCTTGTGCTTGGCTAGCTCGGTGGACAGATCCTGGTCCACCCGACGGGTGACGAAGTCCACGTCCTTGGCCTCGCCGTCCTCCTTGAGCTTCATTTTGCCGGAAATGAGGTCGCCGGTGATGGAGACTTCCTCGATCTGGTCGTCTTGCAGCTTAGCCAGGAATTCGGAGTAGGGGAGGTTTTTGGGGCCGTAGTTCGTGACGATGAAATTGTTGAGCAAAAGCACGCCCCAAATCGCGATCAGCACGTACCACAGGGAGAATCGATGGTGCTTTTCCATGTTTTTCAAAGTAGGCTCTACTGGTGGAAGTTAAAGGATCTTTTTCGGATTCGGCTACCATAAGGCGTTCGGACGGCCTTGGCAACGCCAGACGGGCCGGTCCCGGCGACGAGGGGGCCGGCAAGGGCCGGGAAACGTGGACGCAAAGGCAAGAAAATAAAGCGAACGGGAAAAAAAGGCTTGCCACCCCCAGTCGAACAAGGTAATGACCTCGCTTCGCGACCGGTTGATCCGGTCGTGGCCGTGAGCGCGGCAGTGACTTGACAGATCCCGCGAGCTTCGCTAACCCACTCCCTCTTGGGCGGCTGGCGTAGCTCAATTGGTAGAGCAGCTGATTTGTAATCAGCAGGTTGCGGGTTCAAGTCCCTTCGCCAGCTCCAAAATGGAGGGGTTCCCGAGTGGCCAAAGGGAACAGACTGTAAATCTGTCGGCGTATGCCTTCGGTGGTTCAAATCCACCCCCCTCCACCATACGCGCGAAAAGTTGTAGGAGACAGGTTGCCCTGTCGCATGAACTACATGTGACATACGCGGGAATAGCTCAATTGGCTAGAGCATCAGCCTTCCAAGCTGAGGGTTGCGAGTTCGAGTCTCGTTTCCCGCTCCAATGCCTCCCGTGTCCTACGCTTGAGAGATAGGCCCACGTAGCTCAGTCGGTAGAGCACTTCCTTGGTAAGGAAGAGGTCGCCGGTTCAATTCCGGCCGTGGGCTCCACTTTCGAATCACCACAACAACATCCTGAGAAGCCAACGCTTGAACAGGGGGACGACATGGGCAAGGCGAAATTTGAGCGGAGCAAGCCGCACGTCAACATCGGTACCATCGGGCACATCGACCACGGCAAGACCACGCTGACCGCCGCCATCACCCGGCTCGCCAGCATGAAGGGCTATGGCGAATACATTCCCTTCGACCAGATCGACAAGGCGCCGGAAGAAAAGGAACGCGGCATCACCATTGCCACGGCCCACGTCGAGTACCAGACGGAAAAGCGGCACTACGCCCACGTCGACTGCCCG
>JGI20225J20221_1002118_pt1 | contig 16280 bp, 15 predicted proteins | sample BioMet4_FD_20221 | JGI IMG/M metagenome (IMG submission 20221) | reverse complement strand
GGTCTGGGGCACTCCATTTTGTGCGCTCGCCCGATTGTCGGTGACAATCCGTTTATCGTGGTACTGCCGGATATCATTATCGATAGTGCTTCCGCAGATCCGCTGCGTTACAACCTGGCGGCAATGGTCGCACGGTTTAATGAAACCGGTCGTAGCCAGGTACTGGCTAAACGCATGGATGGCGACCTTTCTGAGTACTCGGTTATTGAGACAAAAGAAGCGCTGGAGACGGAAGGGCAGGTGAGCCGTATCGTTGAGTTCATCGAAAAACCGGATCAGCCACAGACGCTGGATTCCGATTTGATGGCGGTAGGACGTTATGTCCTCAATGCGGATATCTGGACCGAACTGGAAAAAACCGAGCCAGGTGCCTGGGACCGTATTCAACTGACTGATGCAATTGCCGAACTGGCGAAAAAACAGTCTGTTGATGCCATGCTGATGACCGGCGACAGCTACGACTGCGGTAAGAAAATGGGGTATATGCAGGCGTTTGTGAACTACGGGCTGCGTAACCTGAAGGAAGGGACGAAGTTCAGAAGCCGGATTGAGAAATTGCTGGCTAACGACTGATATTTTTTTACACGATTTGTATAAGCGGTAGTCATCATTAGGGTATGTCGAAGCATAACCAAAATGATGACTGCCGTTTTTTGTTCTTATTCATAATGATAACATAGAGTTATCTGATTCAAATCTCGTTAGATTTGTAACGATTTGTGCTTGTTTCTATGGTCATTTAGGACGACAATTAACGCCAGTTTTTTGTCTGTATCCAGACCAGAAATTCATTTCTGCAAACTTCGATCAGTGCACTGGTAGCTGTTAAGCCTGGGGCGGTAGCGTGCCTTGCATTCGCAATTGAATATAGAACGAACAGTCATGGTCTATACAGTTTCTCGCGATTCTGGAACTCCTCGCGGGCAAAAAAATATCAGATTGAGCAGATAGGGGATGGCAATGAAAGTATTGGTGACGGGCGGAACCGGGTTTCTTGGTACTGCTTTAGTCCGGACGTTGAAATCATCAGGACACGAGGTGATATTAACAACGCGCAAGCAGGAGAACACTGAACAGGGGATTTACAACCTGGGTGATATCTCAGCCGATACCAACTGGGTAAATCTTCTTCAAGGTTGCGATGCCGTCATTCATACCGCTGGAAGGGCACATATCCTTAACGATGATGCACAGGATGCATTAACGGAATTCCGCCGGGTTAATCACGACGCGACCATGAAATTAGCCACAGACGCCGCGGCCTGTGGTGTTAAGCATTTTATTTTCGTAAGTTCGATCGGTGTCAATGGTAATGCCACCTCGGGAATCCCTTTTACTGAAGCCTCGGAGCCTCGGCCAACTTCTGATTATGCCATTTCCAAGCTTGAAGCTGAGCAGAGTCTGCTTAAAAACTTCGCAGAGAGTGATATGGCGATCACGATTGTCCGTCCGGCATTAATTTGTGGTGAAAATGCACCCGGTAATATACAGCGTCTTTTAAAATTGGTATCGAAGAACCTACCGCTACCATTTAAAAACGTAAAGAACAAGCGTGCGATTGTGTCACTGGATAACGTCGTCAGCTTTATCAGTGAATGTGTTGTTAATGAAAAATCTAAAAATCAACTCTATCTACTTGCAGATGCAGAACGACCGTCAACCGAAGATATGATTAATGCCTTTGCTTCAGGTATGGGTATTAAAGCAAAAATTATCTATTTCCCTGCGGTTATCCTGAAGTTATTGCTTTCCTCCGTTGGTAAAGGGGGAATTTACGATCAGTTATTTGGCGATCTGGAAGTTGATGCCACCAAATCACGGGAACATTTGCACTGGGTGCCCCCGATAACGCTTTATGAAACTATGAAAAAAACGGCGAAATATTATATCGAAGGTAATAAATAATGGTGAATTTAGGGATTGTGATATTCGCTTTTTTAGTATCATGCGCGCTGACCTGGGGGTTACGCGGTTATGCAATTAAGCATAACGTTATCGACCGTCCGAACCAGCGAAGCTCGCATTCTGTGCCGACACCGCGAGGTGGTGGGGTGGCTATCGTCCTGACGCTCCTGGTGGCGTTAGTATGGTTTTATTTCAGCCGTGTGCTTACATTAGATAGCTTCCTGGGTTTATTTATTCCAGGGTTAATTGTTGCCATTATCGGTTTCCTTGATGATCATGGTCATATCGCGGCTCGCTGGCGTCTATTGATGCATTTCCTGGCCGCGGCAATTGGCATCTATTTCGTAGGCTCTTTCCCCGTAATTACTCTGTTTGGTTATGATCTTTCCTTATCCTGGATTGGTATGATTCTGGGCTGTGTTTATCTGGTCTGGATGCTGAACTTATATAATTTCATGGATGGGATTAATGGTTTAGCCAGTGCAGAGGCAATCACGTTTGCAGCATGTAGTGCGGTGTTGATTGTTGTAAACCAGTACACGGACGCGCCGGGAAGTATTTATCCGCTGGTGCTCACCCTTATCGGTGCCGCGGCCGGCTTTATTGTCTGGAACTTCCCGGTTGCGAAAATCTTTATGGGCGATGCCGGGAGTGGTTTCCTTGGGATAACCATTGGACTGATGATCCTCCATATTGCGAAAGTAGATACGCATTTCTTTATTGCAGAATTATGCTTGCTGGGCGTATTTATTGTCGATGCCACTACTACATTGCTGCGAAGAGTCATTGCGGGTAAAAAGGTCTATGAAGCGCATGCCAGCCATGGCTACCAAATCCTCGCCAGAAAATATGGTAGCCATGTTCCGGTGACATTGATGGCGATTGCCGTCAATCTGCTGTGGCTCTTCCCGATTGCCTTTCTTATTGCCTCAGCCAAAATTGATGGTGTCGTGGGGCTGATCATCGCCTGGCTCCCGCTTTTCGTTGTTGCACTCAAATGTGGTGCAGGCGTTATAGACAAAGAGAGCAACGTCAATGCATAACTTAATGATTTTGGGTGCGGGCGGCCATGGGCGTACTCTTTACGAGACAGCGAGGCTTCTGGGATATACGGATATCGTTTTTCTCGACGATAACACATCTCCCTGTCATGACACTAACGAACTCATTATCGGAAAAATTTCCGAACTGCAGTTACATATCAATAAGGCCAATCATGTAGCTATTGGCATTGGAAATAATAAAGTCAGAGAACAACTCTACCAGCGGCTTATCAGTTTAGGTATTCATCCTGTTACGCTTATACATCCGTTTGCATTTATCAGCCCATCGGCAAAAATTGCTGACGGCTCTATCGTATTAGCGGGGGCAGTGGTTGGTGCCAACGCGAAATTAGGTGCGGGTACGATTGTAAATAGCCATTCGACAGTAGATCATGATTCTACTCTAGGCGATTTTGCTCACATAGGGGTTGGTGTTCACCTTGCGGGAGGTGCTGTTATTGGGAAATCAGCATTTCTGCAGGCTGGTACAGTGGGTGGCTATAATGCAAAAGTAGACGATTACTCAGTGTGTCCCGCTGGTACTATTTTATAAACTGAATGCAAGCTTTAACGAGGCGACCAGTTTTTAGTATGCTAAATTATTTAATATCTTTACCCAGACCAATAAAACGCATTATTACTCTTTCTATAGATGTTGTACTTCTTTTATGTGCATTTTGGTTTGCATTTTGGGTGCGCATTGACTCAATGACCCCGATATATAGTACGGCTCATTGGCTATTTATATTATCAATAATCTCCGTCACCCTGGCAATATTTGTTAAGTTAGGACTTTATCGAGCCGTTATTCGCTATATTACTGCTAAAATATTATTAGTGGTTGCGGTGGGGATGGTAATATCGTCCATTTTGCTTATTATTTCAGCGTTCTATACCAATCTCTATTTGCCGAGAACGATTCCTTTTATTTATTTCTCGTTCGGTTTACTGCTCATTGCCGGATCACGACTTGGAATGAGGATGTTGGTTAATCGTGGGTTGAATCTGGGCACTCGGGTGGTTATTTATGGTGCAGGTGCATCGGGTCGTCAGTTACTGCCGGCGCTGAGCCAGATGGATGAATATTATCCAGTTGCTTTTGTCGATGATAACCGTGCCCTGCAAGGTCAGGTCATTCATGGTGTTAGCGTCTTCGCGCCAGAGAAACTTCCTTGGCTGATTGAGAAATATGAAGCGAAGAAAATACTGCTGGCTATGCCAAGTGCCAGCCGGGCCAGAAAGAACGAAGTTATTAAGACACTTGAAGGTTTACCTTGCGAGGTGCTTTCTATTCCAGGAATGGTCGATCTGGTCGAGGGTAAAGCGCGGATTGATGCCTTACGCAAAGTGGTTATCACCGATCTGTTGGGTCGTGATCCGGTTTCGCCGATTCCGGAATTAGTGTCCCGAAATATCAACGGCAAAGTGGTCATGGTCACCGGTGCAGGTGGTTCTATTGGTTCCGAGCTGTGCCGACAGATAATTAAAAATAAGCCAGACCAGCTTATTCTGTTCGAATTGTCAGAGTTCTCACTGTACTCCATCGATTCAGAACTGCGTAATCTGAATCTCAGCCAGAATTTACAGGTTAAAATTTACCCAATCCTCGGTAACGTACAGGATAAAGAGCATCTCGAAAGATTAATCAAAGCATTCAACGTCAATACGATTTATCACGCAGCGGCGTACAAGCATGTACCGCTTGTCGAGTTCAACGTTCTCGACGGAGTCCGCAATAATATCTTCGGTACGCTGAGCTGTGCTCAGGCTGCGGCGAGTTGCGGTGTTGAAAGCTTTGTTTTAATTTCGACCGATAAGGCAGTGCGCCCCACTAATACAATGGGGGCAACCAAACGCATGGCAGAACTCGTGCTGCAGGCGCTGGCGAAAGAAACCAGTAAAACCTGCTTCAGTATGGTTCGCTTTGGTAACGTATTAGGCTCGTCGGGTTCGGTTGTTCCTTTGTTTGAAAAACAGATTGCAGCTGGTGGTCCTGTGACGCTGACCCATGAGAATATTACGCGTTACTTTATGACTATCCCTGAAGCCGCACAGTTGGTGATTCAGGCTGGAGCTATGGGCACGGGCGGCGATGTTTTTGTTCTGGATATGGGGGAACCCGTCAAGATCCTCGATCTTGCACATCGTATGATTACTCTACAGGGGCTCACTGTTCGTGATGATAAAAACCCTTATGGCGATATTGCGATAAAAACAACGGGTCTGCGTCCGGGCGAGAAACTTTATGAAGAGTTGCTTATCGGCGACAATGTATCTATAACACAGCACCCGCGTATCAAGACTGCTAACGAAGTGATGTTGCCATGGAGTGAGATGAGCATCATTCTCCAGGGCCTCGACAACGCCTGCTGTGAGTTCGACTACGAGCGCGTGCGTGAGATATTGTTGCAGGCACCTGCAGCGTTCAATCCAACCGATGGTATCTGTGATTTACTCTGGAAAGAGAAGGTAAGTTAAAATAGCAGATGGTCATTTTCTCCGCCCTGTGTGCTTGTCGAGAGTGGCCAGGGCGTCGGCATGTAATAGATTGTTTCTGAAAACTTTAAGAGCGAAATAAACGTGAAAATTCTGGTCACTGGTGGAGCAGGCTTTATTGGGTCTGCAGTGGTACGACACATTATTAATGATACGCAGGATTCTGTTATTAACGTCGATAAACTGACTTATGCAGGAAACCTTGAATCGCTGGCCGACGTTGCGCAGAGCGATCGCTATCATTTTGAACATGCCGATATCTGCGACAACGATGCCATGGCGCGTATTTTTGCAGAGCACCAGCCAGATGCCGTGATGCATCTGGCAGCCGAGAGTCATGTTGACCGCTCGATTACTGGCCCTGCCGCGTTTATCGAGACTAACATCGTAGGTACCTATGTTCTGCTTGAAGCAAGCCGCAAGTACTGGTCCGAGTTAAGTGCTGATAAAAAAGCATCATTCCGTTTCCACCATATCTCAACAGATGAAGTGTATGGCGATCTTCCGCACCCGGATGAAGTTGCAAAGGGCACTGAACTGCCGCTGTTTACTGAAAAAACCGCCTATGCTCCCAGCAGCCCATACTCTGCTTCTAAAGCGTCCAGTGACCATTTGGTCCGTGCCTGGCTGCGCACCTATGGTTTCCCTACCATTGTAACTAACTGTTCTAACAACTACGGTCCTTACCACTTCCCGGAAAAACTTATCCCGCTGGTAATCCTCAATGCGTTGGATGGAAAAGCCCTGCCAGTTTACGGTAAAGGTGACCAGATTCGCGACTGGCTGTACGTTGAAGATCACGCCCGCGCGTTATATACCGTGGTGACGCAAGGTAAGATTGGCGAAACCTACAACATTGGTGGCCACAATGAAAAACAAAACCTTGATGTGGTCAATACTATCTGCTCCCTGCTGGATGAAATTGTGCCGAAGGAAGGTTCCTATCGTGACCAGATAACCTATGTGGCTGACCGTCCAGGTCACGATCGCCGCTACGCGATTGATGCAGAAAAAATTGGCCAGGAGCTGGGCTGGAAGCCTCAGGAAACCTTCGAAAGTGGCATTCGCAAAACCGTAGAATGGTATCTGGCGAACACACAATGGGTAGAAAACGTGAAAAGCGGCAGCTACAAATCATGGATTGAAGAAAACTATGGGGATCGTGCGTAATGAACATCCTTCTATTCGGTAAAACTGGTCAGGTGGGTTGGGAGTTACAACGTGCTCTTGCGCCGCTGGGTAATTTGGTTGCTGTTGATGTCCATTCGCAGGAGTATTGCGGTGATTTCAGTAACCCTGAAGGTATAGCAGAAACTGTACGCCGTATTAAGCCTGATGTTATCGTTAATGCAGCTGCGCACACCGCAGTCGATAAGGCCGAGTCAGAACCAGAATTTGCTCAACTACTGAATGCCACAAGTGTTGAGGCAATTGCTAAAGAGGCTCAGAAATTGGGGGCCTGGGTTGTTCACTACTCCACAGATTACGTTTTCCCGGGTAATGGAAATACGCCGTGGCTGGAAACGGATGCCACAGCACCGCTAAATGTTTATGGCGAGACCAAACTTGCTGGCGAAAAAGCGTTAAGCGACAATTGCTCACGCCACTTGATCTTCCGGACTAGCTGGGTTTATGCCGGCAAAGGGAACAATTTTGCGCGTACTATGCTGCGACTGGCAAAAGAGCGTTCTGAGCTATCTGTTATTAATGACCAATTTGGTGCACCTACAGGAGCGGAATTATTAGCAGACTGTACGGCTCATGCTATTCGGGTTGCACTGAATAAACCCGAGGTGGCAGGCACATATCATCTGGTTGCCAGTGGAACGACAACCTGGTATGACTATGCTTCATTGGTATTTGAAGAAGCACGCAAAGCAGGAATGGAGCTGGCATTAACTCACCTCCATGGGGTGCCAACCAGCGCTTACCCAACGCCAGCACAACGCCCGGCAAACTCTCGCCTGAATACCTTAAAGTTCCAGCAGAATTTCAACCTGGTACTACCGCAATGGGAAGCGGGGGTTAAGCGTATGCTGACTGAGTGGTTTACAGCAACAGCGATTTAATAATGATCAGGATGCCCGAGGATGGGCATCTCATGAATATAGAGATGATGAAATGAAAACGCGTAAAGGCATTATTCTGGCGGGTGGTTCTGGTACTCGCCTTTATCCAGTTACAATGGCTGTTCAAAACAACTATTGCCTATTTGCCATGATATATGCTATCGATATTAGCCGATGATTTACTATCCGCTGTCAACACTGATGCTGGCAGGTATTCGAGATATTTTAATTATTAGTACTCCGCAAGATACACCGCGTTTCGAACAACTTCTGGGGGATGGAAGCCAGTGGGGTCTGAATCTACAATACAAAGTTCAGCCAAGTCCAGATGGATTGGCACAGGCTTTTATTATAGGTGAAGAATTCATTGGTAAAGATGATTGTGCCCTGGTATTGGGTGATAACATTTTCTATGGTCACGACCTCCCGAAATTGATGGATACCGCCGTAAATAAAGAAAATGGTGCGACAGTATTTGCCTACCACGTGAACGATCCTGAGCGCTACGGCGTTGTCGAATTCGATAAAAATCGTACAGCCATCAGCCTCGAAGAAAAACCGCTGGAACCGAAGAGTAATTATGCGGTGACAGGTCTCTATTTCTACGATAATAGTGTCGTTGAGATGGCGAAAAATTTAAAACCGTCAGCACGTGGTGAGCTGGAAATCACGGATATTAACCGTATTTACATGGAACAAGGAAAGCTTTCCGTTGCTATGATGGGGCGCGGCTTTGCCTGGTTGGATACAGGGACTCATCAGAGCCTGATTGAAGCGAGTAACTTCATTGCAACAATTGAAGAACGTCAGGGGCTGAAGGTTGCTTGTCCGGAAGAAATCGCCTACCGCAAAGGGTTTATTGATGATGAACAGGTTCGAAAACTTGCTGGTCCGTTATCAAAAAATCAATATGGGCAATATTTGTTAAAAATGATTAAAGGTTATTAACGGATGAAAATTATCAAAACTGAGATCCCGGATGTTTTAATTTTTGAACCTAAAGTGTTTGGAGATGACCGTGGTTTCTTCATGGAAAGTTTCAATCAGAAAATTTTCAATGAAGCTGTAGGTAAAGATATTCACTTCATTCAGGATAATCACTCAAAATCTAGCAAGAATGTGCTTCGTGGTTTGCATTATCAGCTTCAACCATATGCTCAAGGTAAATTGGTCCGTTGTGTTGTAGGCGAAGTTTTCGATGTGGCTGTCGATATTCGCAAAGAATCAAAGCATTATGGTAAATGGGTTGGCGTTCATTTATCTGCAGATAATAAAAAACAATTATGGATCCCTGAAGGATTTGCTCATGGATTTTTTGTACTGAGTGACACTGCTGAATTTGTCTATAAAACAACAAATTACTATTCTCCGGAGCATGAGCGTTCAATTTTATGGTCTGACAGTGATCTGAATATCGAATGGCCAATCGATCCCGATTGTTTACCTAGTTTATCCCAGAAAGATCTTGCTGGTAAAGCGTTTAATAATTCAGATTATTGATACCTACTTAGGCCTGTAAATAGCATACAGGCTTTTTTCACATAACTGAGTGTACTATACCAGTGAAGAAAAACATTATTTTGCTATTTTTTGTTCAGGCGTCAAATTATTTATTTCCTTTACTAACGCTTCCTTATCTAATGCGAGTATTAGGTGCTGAAAACTTTGGCATTGTTGCTATGGTTCAGGCATGGATACAGTACATCATAATATTCGTTGATTATGGATTTAATTTTAGTGCAACGTTATTAATATCAGTTAATAAAAATAACCAATCAAAAATTAATTCTATCTATACAGCAGTTACTGCTGCCAAACTGGTATTGTTGCTTATTGCATCATGTATTTTTACGTTCTATATGGTATTGAATGGTGAGAGCATTTACTCTCATCTTATCCTTTTAGGTATGATATCTGTAATCGGTACGGTTTTATTTCCCGTGTGGTTATTCCAGGGAATAGAAAAAATGCAGGGTATTGCGATATGTACGACCATTGCAAAGTGTGCGTCTTTATTGCTTATTTTCCTGTTAGTGAAAAGTCCTGACGATATGAATATGGCAGTTATTAGCCAATCTTCAGGTATGTTTATATCAGGCATTCTTGCTTGTTATTTCATAAGAAAACAAAAACTGGCAAAGCTAACAAGAGTTTCAATACAGGAAGTATATGGTGTATTGGCTAAAGGATTTGATCTTTTTGTTTCTAATATAACTATTAGCTTCTATACAACCTTGAATATATTAATTATCGGATATTTCGGTAGTCCGACATTAGCTGGTTATTTTTCAGCAGCTGATAAAATTCGAACTGCTGCGCAAGGTTTAATGAGCCCCGTTCAGCAAGCGATGTTCCCAAGAGTAAGTTCATTAATCCATGAAGGGAAAAAGTTAAAAGAAATTTTGAGTCTGTATGGCAAGAAATTCATCGCATTTGGATTAGTCATATCTTTATCAATGGCTATAATAGGATACCCATTATCTCTTTATTATTATAGCGCAGAATATCGCATATCCTCTTTTATATTATTGCTGATGTCTCCTCTTCCATTTATTGTTTCTATCGGTATCGTTTTTGGTCAATGGTGGTTGATACCAAATAACTTAACAAAAATTGTCAGGAAGGTTTATCTGGCTGTAAGTGTAATGCATATTGTTGTTTCTGTTATATTAATGCAACTGACTCCAACATATGGAGTTACTATTAGTGTAATTATTACAGAAATGATTGTTTCAACTATTTTTATATTGGCTAGTTTTAAGTCCGGAAAATATCAAAATGATTAAGCGAAGACCAAAAAACCCAGCTATATATGTCTGTTTCTATATAATCATTTCCTTGGGATTATGGCTTTCTCAAAATAGCCTTTATCTTTCATTTAATTCCGGTTTAATGATCTTGGTTGTAGCTTATTTGTATTTTTTCTTAGGGTGCTATATAGGTGATAAAACGACAAAATATCAGCAGTCAGACGAATTAAAGAAAAAACAGCCAATAGTCAATTTAACAGTTCAAATAAAAATTCTACTTACAATTAATTTTCTAATATTAATATATCTCACCTATCAGTTTAAGGGTATTATATCAAGTGGGATTTCTTTTTCTGAATATAGAGACAGTTTATTTAAAGATCAATCAATAAAAGATTATTATGGTGCATTTGCAGCATACTTATTTGTATTTGCAACATTGGTTCCACTTTTTGGGATCAGCTATGGTTTATATTTAAAAATTAACAAGAATAAATCTGCCATACTTTTCTTTTCATTCTTGATGCTTATAGGAAAAGAAAGTATCTTAATCTCTAGATATTATGTGTTTGCTCCGGTACTGGCAGCTATAGTCATTCTATACTGCTATGATAGTAAAATGACCTTAAAGAAAGTTGTATTTTCTCTTACAGTATTTCTAATCTTGTTATTAGCAATTTTTGCTTTTAGAGGCGATAGTGATTTAAGCCAAAGCTTAATTAATACCCGTAATTATGCTGTTGCTGGCTACTCACTCTTTACTCATGCAATCGATAGCGGAGATATAGATACATTATATGAACTTTCGAGTCCATTTTCCTTTTTAGGAGTGCTAGGGGCAAAATTTTACGACCAGGGAGCTTTCTTTAGTAAAGTGCAGGAATTTGTCTCCCTCGGAGATGCCGGTTATTTCAATGCTTTCTATACATCATTATTATTACCATTTTTATATTTTGGAAGCATAGGGTTGGTTTTATTAAGTCTATTGTATGGATATATTTTATCCAAAAATCATAAAGTATTTTTTTATAATAACTCCTTCCTAAACTTTAATTCTCTCTTTGCATTAATTGTTATTTTCTTTTCCCATCAATTTTTGCCAGTGCAATTATCATTTTTTTGGGATTATTTCCTGATTTCGTTATCCGTTCATTTTATTGTGGTGTGTTTTAGAAATATAAGGGGCAGTTTTTGAAAACATTAGCATTTTATCTTCCTCAGTTTCATGAGATAGAAGAAAATAATAAATGGTGGGGGAAAGGGTTTACTGAATGGGTCAATGTTAAAAAAGCATCCCCCCTATTTAGAAATCATAACCAACCTAGAGAACCATTTAATGACTATTATTATGACTTGCTTGATGTCGAGACTTTAAAGTGGCAATCTGAACTGGCAAATAAATATAGTATAGACGGTTTTTGTTTTTATCATTATTGGTTTAATGGTAAACGGTTGTTAGATAAACCGGCTGAACTATTGCTAGAGAATAAAGATATCAATCTTCCATTCATTTTTTCATGGGCTAATGAGCCCTGGACTCGTAGTTGGGATGGTAGTCATAGAGATGTGATCATGCCGCAGAGTTATGGCGACGAAGCGGATTGGTTGAATCACTTTAATTATGTAAAACCATTTTTCGAAGACGAAAGATACATGAAACACAATGGGAAACCTATTTTTCTATTGTATCGCTCTGCTAGCTTTGAAAAATGCAATGAGTGGATTCAGTATTGGCGAAAATTGGCTAAAGATACGTCGTTTGGGGATATACATTTCGTATCTACGCTTACTTCATTTGCTCAAGATCATCGAGAGTTAGATTTTGATGCAGAGTTAAATTTCGAACCCATGTGTACATTTGAGCATAATATGGGGAAAATTAAACCATTAGTCAGAAAAGTAATTGGAAGAGTAAAGCGTATTTCCAATGAAAAATTAAATACGAATCATGTAGAGCAGATATTATCTTACCAGTCTATCTGGGATAAAATACTCGAAAAAAAATACAGCGAAACGCATTATTCTGGCGCATTTGTAGATTGGGATAATACGCCCAGGAAAAAAACTAAATCGTTAGTTATGAAAGGTAGTAGCCCAAAAGTATTTAAGGATAATTTTGATAAGTTGTATAAAAAATCCATGTCCGAAAATGTCCCCTATTTATTTATAAATGCATGGAATGAATGGGCTGAAGGTACTTATCTTGAACCCGACAAGAAAAATGAATATGGTTATTTGGAAGCAGTAAAAGATACTGTTGAAAAATATAAAAATAGGTGATATGTCGTGATAAGTTCTGTAACTGTAACATTTAATCCTGACATTCTCTGTCTGGAAAAACAGTTCCTGTCTTTGCAAGAGCAAGTCGAACATGCTGTTATTGTAGATAATGGATCTCAAAATTATAATGAAGTAAAAGATTTAGCTAGCAAATTTAATTTTATTTTGATCAGCTTGCCCCAAAATATGGGGCTATCGCATGCACAAAATATTGGCATTGAAAACGCAATGTCTCGTGGTGCTGAGTACTTATTACTACTCGATCAGGACAGTGTGCTAGGGTCTAATTTTATTAGCGCTATGAGTAAGGTGTATTCTCAGTATAGTGTTGGTATCCTTGGCCCTTCTTTTTATGATCCGCACACAAACGAATTTTATTGGGGGACTAATTATATTGGTCCTTTTATTAAACGCACTCAGATACAAGAAATAACTGATGTAACCTATGTTATTGCATCTGGTTCTTTCTTTTCTTCCGAAGTTTACAAGAATGTTGGTAAAATGGAGGAGGAATTATTTGTCGATTATATTGACGTGGAGTGGGCTCTGCGTGCTAAAAAAGCTGGGTATCGTGTGGCAATGACTAATCAGGCCTCTATGGCCCATACGATTGGTGATTCAAGATTGAATTTATTAGGGCGTAAAATATCAATTCATAGCCCAATGCGCCGTTATTTTCTAGTGCGCAATAGCTTCTTTATGATCAGGAAATCATATATTCCAATTGGCTATAAAATCCGAGAGGTCTTCTTGAACCTTGTTCGTGCAATGATATCATTGGTGGTTAATAAAGATAAAAAGAAAACTTTTGCTATGATCTTGTATGGTGTTATCGATGGGGTTTCTGGAAAGTTCGGCCCTTTTCGTAGACGCTGACGTAGTTTCAATGAGTACTTGATGGACTACAAATTGTAGTAGAGATGGACATGTCTTCTTTTTCTGAAAAATGATTTTATATTTATAATATAATAAAAGTGATGGTTATGGAAACAACAAGACAATTAAAAATCGCTCATGTTGTTGTCGCGTCAGAGCTTGCAGGAGCGCAGCAAGTAAGTCTGGATATTTTATCAAGCATAAAAAATAATAACATTAAGAAATATATTATATGTGGTGAACTTAATGAAAGCAGTAAGGATTTTATCGCTGCTTTTAAAAATGAAAACGTAGAAATTATATCTGTTCCCTCTTTAAGAAGGAATATTGGGTTATCTGATATAAGGGCATTCTGCGATCTTTTTAAAATATTTAGAAGTTATAAGTTTGATATCGTACATACAAACTCAACTAAACCTGCGATAATCGCACGAACTGCGGCTAAGATTGCTGGAGTGAAAACTATTATTCACACTGTTCACGGCATTGCATTCCACAAAAACATCCCACTACCTGCGCGTGCAGCCTATTGGTTTATAGAATATGTATCTTCATTCTTTGGCGATTATAATGTATCAGTAAATAATTTCTATAAAAGATACTATCCCTTTGTTAATACTCTTGTGATTAATAATGGTGTTGATTTCAAAAAATTTAAATTTGATAAGAAAATAAAAAAAGATGTTATAAATTTTGCATTTATGGCAAGATTGGATAAACAAAAGAATCCAATTGAATTTCTATCTGCTGCGAATGCATTCCTTGAACGCTATACTGGTTCTTATAATATAAAATTCACTCTTGGTGGTGATGGCCCCCTCATGGATGACTGCCTTGAATACATAAAAAGCAAAGGGTTGGCGGATAGGGTTGAGGTCAAAGGCTGGGTTCGTGACAAAAGCGAGTTTTACAGTAATGTAGATGTTCTTTGTCAACCATCTGATTGGGAAGCATTTGGATTAGTATTCGTTGAAGCCGCTTTTTTTGAAATTCCATCTATTGCAAAAGCAGTGGAAGGCATTCCTGAAGTTATCGAGTCGAATAAAACAGGCTTCACATATAACGTCGGTAGTGATGCCATGTGCGATCTGATGATTAAATATGCTAATGATCAGTCTCTTATAAAAATACATGGTGAGGCTGCGAAGTTAAATGCTCATAAAAAGTTTGACATCAAAATCATGACCGATAAATATAAGAAGCTGTATGGCTTAATTTAATTGAAGACTGAATATTAGAACTTTGATCTTAATTTGGTTGCTATTCTCATTTGTGATTTTTTTTCGTTTATAATTAAGCGATTATATATTCATTGTTCTAATTGCGTAATTTTGAATGTTGCTTACAAACAACTACCTCTTCCACTATTTTATGAGTTAAAGTTATAACAGAATTTATCTGCCGGGTTTACCCGGTAGTAACCACACCTGACAGGAGTATGTAATGTCCAAGCAACAGATCGGCGTCGTCGGTATGGCAGTGATGGGGCGCAACCTGGCGCTCAACATCGAAAGCCGTGGTTATACCGTCTCCGTTTTCAACCGCTCCCGTGATAAGACTGAAGAAGTGATTGCCGAGAATCCTGGCAAGAAACTGGTTCCTTTCTATACGGTTAAAGAGTTCGTTGAGTCTCTGGAAACGCCTCGTCGTATCCTGTTAATGGTGAAAGCGGGCGCAGGTACAGATGCTGCCATTGACTCCCTGAAACCTTATCTGGAAAAAGGCGATATCATCATTGACGGTGGCAACACCTTCTTCCAGGACACCATCCGTCGTAACCGTGAACTGTCTGCTGAAGGCTTCAACTTCATCGGTACCGGCGTATCCGGTGGTGAAGAGGGTGCACTGAAAGGCCCATCCATTATGCCTGGCGGTCAGAAAGATGCATACGAACTGGTTGCACCTATCCTGACCAAAATCGCAGCTGTGGCTGAAGATGGTGAGCCGTGCGTAACCTATATCGGTGCGGATGGTTGCAGGTCACTATGTGAAAGATGGTTTCAAAGCGGTATCCGAATATGGGCGATATGCAGCTGATTGCAGGAAGCAATTACTCCCTGCTGAAAGGTGCCTGAATCTGTCCAACGAAGAGTCTGGCTGAAAACCTTTACCGAGTGGAAACAAAGGCGAACTGAACCAGCCTACCTGATTGACATCACCAAAGATATCTTCACTAAGAAAGATGAAGAAGGTAAATATCTGGTTGATGTGATTTCTGGATGAAGCCGCGAACAAGGGTACTGGGCAAGTGGGACCAGCCCAGAGTTCTCTGGACCTGGGTGGAACACTGTCTCTGATTCACCGAATCCGTATTCCGCACGCTATATCTCCTCTCTGAAAGAACAGCGCGTTGCCGCATCTAAAGTGCTGGTCTGGCCCCGCAGGCTAAACCCGCTGGGGACAAAACGGAATTCGTTGAGAAAGTCCGTCGTGCCCTGTATCTGGGTAAAATCGTCTCCTAATGCGCAAGGTTTCTCCTCAGGCTGGGCGCGCAGCATCAGACGAGAACAACTTGGGATCTGAACCTACGGCGAAATCGCGAAAGATCTTCCCGCGCACGGTTGCATCATTGCGTGGCTCAGTTTCCTGCAGAAATCACAGATGCTTACGCTGAAAATGCGGGTATCGCGGAATCTGCTGCTGGCACGCGTATTGTCGAAGAAAATTGCTGACGAATACCAGCAAGGCGTTGTGCGTGATGTTGTTGCCTACGCTTGTACAGAACGGTATTCCGTTCCCAACTTCTTCCGCCTGCAGTGGCGTACTACGACAGTTTTATCGTGCTGCCGTTCTGCCGTGCCAACCTGATTTCAGCGCAGCGTGACTACTTCCGGTGCGCATACTTACAAACGCACGGATAA
>JGI20225J20221_1002116_pt1 | contig 16299 bp, 9 predicted proteins | sample BioMet4_FD_20221 | JGI IMG/M metagenome (IMG submission 20221) | reverse complement strand
CCTTTTTTTTCTTTTGATTTTCCATCATTTAATTGTTAAAACGATGTATACCTTTTCTGTATTAAGTCAGATTGAGTTCTTATACATGGTCTAACATGTTGGTTAATATATTGTTAGGTCAAAACATGTAGGAAACAGGTACTAAACATACAAAAAAATAAAATGTAATGTTACAATATGGTTACATTATAGATTCTAAAATGATATTCATGATGTGTGAAAGACGCATTGTTGTTATCTTTATTAGAATTGGTTATGGTGTGTTTTCTGGAAATGGTAATTTACTTATTGGTATAATTAATTTGTCCAAATATGTTTTTTTGTCATAATGCTAATTAATTGAGAGATAATAACCGCTTTGTCAAGCCCACCCATATCCTTGAACAGCCATATCGACAAAGTGATTAAGTAGCAAGTTGGTTTTATCAGCAAATACTGTGCGGTCATAACTTATAGGCAAGTCATCATTAAGAGACTTCTGTATAAGGGTAAATACCTTTGTTTTCGGTTGCTCATCCTTATACCAATCAACCACCATCACATTATCTTTCTCCTCCAGCAGTTTATTATAAAGGTTCTTGGATGCAATAATAACCTTTTGTTCTTCTGCTTTTGTCAGTTTCCTACCTAGAGTAAGAAGGTCATAGATTTCCAACTCTTCTTCGGTTAAATCCATCTCTGTAGAACGCCCTTGTTCCTTCTTGAGGTCAGAAATCAATTGAAGCAACTTTTCGTAGTAGTCCTCATTCTCACTACCACCAGCATTGTATCTGTCAATAATGCTTCTATATCTTTGTGAGAAAGCAACTCTTGTTGTATTCTTGTTGATTAACTGCTCCAGAGCCTTTTCTATAAATGCACGAAGGTCTTCTATCTCCAAAGATTTATATGGAGATGACTTGATTTCCTTTCTGATACTGTCAATATCAAGTTTACTCAAGTCTATGACCTTACCTTGATGAATGCCATATCCATCCTCTGGAATATCTTCAGCAATCATTGTTCCTTTTGCTTCCATAGCAGTAACACTATCATCAAGGGTGTATGCCATCTTAGCCTTTGCTCTTCTTAGTTTCTCATCATCAATTCTGTTGCAGAACAATCCGTTGAGATAATCCAGTGGAGAGAACTTTTCATTATACCATCCACGCTCAAAAATTTCTGGTTTGGATGCATCATACAGATTCATCAGCAGATTGCTCATCACTTTGAATCTATCCTTCCATTCATCCTTCTCCAAAATTTTATCATATCCTATGCGTAGCAATTCCAATTTATCAAGAGTGTCTCCTTCCTCTATGATTTTATCAAGGCTGATGCCTAATTGCTGTAAGAATAAATCGCATTCAACAATACAGTCATCAATATTTTCTATTAACTGTTCAATATCCTTTGCTGGGTAGTCGGTGCCCTCATCATTATTAGAAGCATAGTCAGACAAAGCCTGCTGCATATACTTAAAGACATTCACATAGTCCACAATGATACCACAAGGCTTACCAGGGAACACTCGGTTTGCTCTTGCAATGGCTTGCATAAGTGTATGTCCCTTCATTGGCTTATCCAGATAGAGTGTAGACAGAGAAGGTACATCAAATCCAGTAAGCCACATTGCACAAACAAATACAAGGCTCAGAGGGTCATTCTTGTCCTTGAATCTATCCTCAATGTCCTTACCGTCTGGAGAAATTTCATTCAACTTCTTTCTGTGAGGAACTACATCCAAACCTTGAGCTGTGAATTTTTCCACTTCATCAGCATCTTCACTAATAACAACAGCCATCTCAACTTTTTTCATATATTCAAGTCTGGCTGTGAGTTCATAACGTTCCTCCTTGGTCTTTGCAGAATTACGTTCCTTTACAAGAGCCTTCTTTTCTTCTGCCCAATAGTGCAGAACCTTATCATACATCTTCACTGTGGTGTACTTATCTACACTCACAACCATACCTTTTCCAAGGAAACCTCTCCTTGGAAAGTGATGGGCTATGTCTTTTGCAATACGGTCAAGGCGACCATCTCGCTTGATGACTTCAAGTATTCTTGAAGAAGAATTCTCTAATAGTTCTTTTTCTCTATCATTAAGTTCTTCTTCTTCAACTATTCTATCTATATCTGTATCCAACCAATTGTTCTCAAGTCCAACTTCAGGGACTCTTCGGCTATAGAACAATGGCACAGTACTTCCATCTTTAATGGCTTGGGCAAAGTTGTATTCAGAAACATAGTTTCCAAACCACTGATTAGTCAGCCTCTTTGAACCTAGCAGTGGAGTACCTGTAAACGCTATGTAGTTGGCATTAGGTAAACCAGTATGCATATTCTCTGCTAACTGCTTATACTGGGTTCTGTGGGCTTCATCCACCAATACAAAGATATCATTGCGTTCCGAAAGTATTGGATATTTCTGTGTCTTGTCATACTGGAACTTATGAATCAAGGTGAAGACCATAGGCTTATTACCACTAAGGAACTCACGCAATTGGGCAGCATTCTTTGGCTGGCATTCTTCCTTGTCACCAATAACTTCACTGCGAACAAAGGTCTTGTGAATCTGTGTATCAAGGTCATCTCTATCAGTGATGACAAGGAAGGTAAAGTTGCCGTGTAATTTGCGTTTTACCTTTCTCACAAACATCACCATACTATAACTCTTTCCAGAGCCCTGAGTATGCCAGAATACACCCAGTTTTCCATTGAGTTCTTCTCTATGTTCAACACTCTTCATCAGATTGTTCACACCCAGATACTGATGGTTCTTGGCAATAATCTTTGTTCTCTTATTGTCGAAGAAGATGAAGTTCTCTATATAGTCAAGGAGTCGTTTCTTTTTGAACAGACCATCTATAAGGTTATTGATAGAGAGTCCATATTCTGCAATATGTTCCCTATCAAGTTTCTCCTTCTCATCATCAACTCTTAGCCACTCAAAGAAAAATTCATAACCACTATTCCAAGCACCCAATTTGGTCTGTAAGCCATTAGAGAGCACACATATCTGGTTTAAAGCAAATATGTTTGGAATATCCTTACGATAACTGACAAGGTTCTTATTATAGGATTCTTCAACCTTCACTGTGGAGTTTTTCAGTTCGATGAACACCAAAGGAAGACCATTCACAAACAAAAGAACATCTGGTCTGCGATAACGGAATCTTCCCTTTATCCACATCTGGTTGACACAATGGAAGTCATTGTTATTAATGTTGTCAAAGTCTATCAGTTTGACAATATCAAAATCCTCCTTGCCATTCTTCTTAACCTTCACATTGATACCATTTCGAATCTGGTTGTAGAACTTATAGTTTGTATCAACCATATCTGTGGCAGTGTAGTCCTTTCGATAGTCACTCACAATACCCTTCAATATCTCTACATCAATTTGGGGATTGATACGCTTCAAGGCATTTAAGAGAACTTCAGGAAGTATGCACTCTGATGAAGAAGCACGTCCAGTTTTGGTAACGTCATCTTGTGCTGTTACACTTGGGTCACACTCAATGCGTTTCCATCCATACTCTGGAAATGAGAGTCTGTTACAGATGGCTTGCTCTATGTTCTCTTCGCTTATGAATGATTTCATAATAAGAATCCTTTAACTGGTTACTTAATTAATCCTTTCTCACGGAGCATATTAATCATAGCCTCCTCTTCTGGTGTAGGGGTTAGAATTGATTCTGCCTCTACATCTTTAGGCTCATATTCTTCAATCCATTTCGAGAAGATTTCTTTTATTTGCTTGCAAACTTTCAAATCATACTCTGTAATATTCTCCAAGTTCCATTCTTCAAGTCCAGACTTACCCAAGTTTTGACAGATAGCAATCTTGGAGTCCTTGTACTTGCCCTTCTTCTTGTCGAAGTAATTGTTGCTCGCAGAAATATTGAGTTTCTTTTCAAGAGGAAGTTTGTTACCCAAGTGTTCCAACTTTGCATTAGCCTCTTCCTCATCAAGATTATAATATTTAGAATCCCAAGTCTGTGGGAATATATGTTCTATCTCCCAATATCCTGGTAAAAGTTCTGTTTGAGCATCATCTTGATAAGCCAACAGCTTCAGAAGCATTCTGACCATATTCTTGTGAGGAGCAATAATCAGATTATCAGTTCTCTGCTTTTCTGCATTGATAGCATCTTCTCCTTCTGGTTTCTTATCTTCAAAGCCTGCAAAGAATGCTGGGTGGCTGTTGTTGATAATATGAACATTCAGTTTGAGAATATCACTCTTTACAGCATTGATAGTCGGAGTTTCCAAATAGTGAGTAATAAGCATAACATACAGTTTGCGCAAGAACTTGAGGAATATCTCCTCAAATTCTGGCTTTGACTTATGTTCCATATAGAATATAGACACTGGATATTTCCAGAACTCATTGGTATAAGAAGAAAGGCAATCAAGCACTTTTCTTATTTCCATATTCTGGCTCCAGTCTTCTCCCTCAACAGAGTCTCTACCATTTACAACTTCCCACAGACGAAGGCTCTGTGCCAAATCATCCATTACTTCAACTGTCAGTCTATTATGATTCTTGTCCAGATAATACTTTCTGACACCAGGAGTAGTTGACTTGTCATCCTTTTCTCTTGCACGGAGATAGAACATATGGTAATAGAACAAAGACTGTATGCTCTCGTCAACCTTTGAAGCATCAGTCTCCAATTTCTTCCATTTCTGGATAAAATCTTTCTTGCCAGCATCGTCCAATTTCTTATAGATGTATGACTTGAAAATATCAGCATCAGACAGTGGAAGACCACGATTATTCAATGTATTGAAGATAGTTAATGCTGTCTCTTGGTCATCTGCTGTAATAGGCAACAGAATAGAATAGTTTAACAGAGCCAAAACAAAGTGAAACAATTGCATTCCACTGGTTACAGCCTTACCTTGGTATAGTTCTATGAATTTGTTGTAGTTCTTTGAATAGTTGTCCTTTGCCTTGGCATCAGCAACACCAGTTTCAAGAATTCTACGAAGGATCTCATTACCTGAATCTGTTACAACCTCAGAACGCAGAAGAATATTACTTCTATCTTCCTTGCCTGTCATCTCATTCTCTTTCCACAGAGCAGGCTTAATCTTAGAGATAAAGTTCTTTACCTCGTCTGTTTGATTGTCATCCTTCTCCAACATAGAGAACACTGCTCTCAACAATAGAAACAATGAAGTGATACGTTGCTGACCATCAATAATCTGGCGTTCACCATTCTCCTCGTATGATACCACACAGCCAAGGAAATAGTTCTTTGCCCCATCTGGTTGAGTTCGCTCAACAGAGAACTCCCATAGGTCTTCAAACAAGGTGATAATTTCATCATCAGACCAAGAGTATGGTCTCTGATACTCAGGAATAACAAATGGTATATCCTGACCACTTGTCAGCAATTGCAGAACAGTCTGCTTATTTACATTTATATTTGTTGTTGCCATATTATATTGTTCTATCTTTAATCGTTATATACAAATGCTATTTCAAATAATACATACACACATCATCAATTAGTCTTGCAACCAATTCTACTTGAGCATCAAATGTTTCTGACTCATTAAATTCTTGGTAGAATTTATCCTTGGCATCAAAGTAATAACAATTGTTCTCTTCGTATGCCTTTTCTGCATATTTTGAAGAGAATCTTTTGCCATCCTCTATTTGCTTACAGAGTTTCTCTGCCCAATTATCAACATTTCTTGCCCCAATAGAGATTACTTCTTGCTCATTTATCCAAAGAGCAATAGATAACCAGATGGATTTTCTTCTTCCATCCTTTGGTTTAACCTCAAATTGATAGCCATAGTGAGAACTATTCACATCTTCCTTATAATAAGAAAGAGTATATAACTCTGTTTCACGGGCTATTGCTGACTGAAATACCTTGCCCAAGGTATATAAGTTTTTAAGACCTTGTAGTTCCACTTTCTTGTTGTACTTATGTATTCCTATATTCTGAAAGCCTAATTCAATATTTCTGATAATTCTCTTCATAGAAGATTGCATTTCATCTTCTATGCTTGAAAGTTCATTTTTCTCAAAGGAGAGAACAGAATTGAGCAGACTCACCCAACTGTATTTTACTATTGGGCATTTGTGTTTGTCAACTTTCAAATCGGGTTCTGGCTGAAAAGTTGGATTACCGCCTACAGCAAGCAATACAACCTTCTTCTTGTCACTTTCAAATTCATTTAAATAGGCTTTGAACTCACGCTCCCATTCTTCTCTGGATTGTCCTCTGTTATCAGAGTATTTAGCCTCTATGATGACATCTATATTGGCAAATCTGAAGAACACATCTGGCTCAACATAGTTACTGTTACCAGTATCATACTTTGAATTAGGATTCCACTTCGGCCAAAACGAGAAATCACCAACCATCAAACCGGCATCTTCGGGTAATACATCTCTATTTGAAGATGCAGATGCCCTCAATATATCCCAAAACACAATGTCTGGCAACAACATAAGATTCTCAAAGACAATTGATGTCTTTGGGTCCTCATTGGTGTTCTTATTATGTTGGGTGCTATATATCATATTGATTAGATTTTATTTGTCTTTAACCTCTAATTTTCCACTCATCAAACGAAGGAGGAGAAGGTCTCGCTGACGGGTTAGATTTTGATTATGAAGTTCAAGTTTAAGAATTTCATCAAAAAACAGTCGCGCCTTCTCCTCAAATTCATCAAGTATCTTATGAGCAGGAACAAGCACTTTCATTTTTCTAAATCTACCTTTGCTAATCTCCAAAAAAGTAGCACCATTAGCATTGGATATTATTTCATCCTTTCTTAATTTGAGTGAATATAATAGATACATCCTCATATTTTCCTCATTAGGTATGATTGAGATAAATCCCTGATTTGTACATACTCTTTCTGAGGAAATGCCAAAGAATCCAATGCTTGCTCGACTGGTCATCAGTATTGTATATGGAGGAAGTAACTTTGCAGAACTTTTCTTTAAGCCTTCTTCTGTAATTCTTCCTTCTATATTAAGCAATGGCAAACTGGTTTTTGAAGTAATATCACTTGGAGTAACCCATTTGATATCACCACCCCAATAATCTGGATTTGTCGTCGAAGGTGTTCCACCACCTATTGTATCGCATACATTATCTACTTTTTCTACAATCCATCCTTTTGGTATACCATTCACAATCTCTGTTTTTTCATATCCAGGGAAGCGGAAACGGACAAACCATTCTTTATAGAGTTTTTCTGCCATCTGCTCCAACATACAAATGCGCTTGGTATTATTTTCTATCAAAGAATCATATGTGGACAGAATTGAGGCAACCTTTTGCTGAATTGACAAAGACACCTTTGGTACAAGATATTTCATTATGGCATTTTTGTTACCACGTGGCATCTTTGTTCCTTTTGAAGTTACAGTATCGTAATTAAAGAAATTTTTGTCACTTAATACATAATACAGAAACTTAGAATCAATATTCTTGTTTGCTTTTATGACCAATACGTCATTTGAACATCCTCCTTCTCTTGTTGCGTACCATATCTTACAAAAGTATGGACGAATATTTGACAACAGAATGTCTCCTGGTTCATATTTCGCAATACTCTTGCATTCCGGAACGCTACTAATAGTTGTGATTCCTCCTTTGTTGGGAACCATATTTTCTGTACTAATATAGGTTGCTTCTGTTATATTACTCGTTCGCAACTTACTATATTTTGCACAGTCCTTAAGATTCATATACTCCATATAATCCCTCCTTAGGCAAACAATTCTTTTAGGTTTTTCTCTATCTCACCTTCAAGAGTCTTGGCATCATTAGAAAGTGTAGTGAACTCATTATTTAACGAAAGCATTTCAGTACGGAATTCATCTTTAGTCATTCCATCATCCTCAATAACAACACCTACATATCTACCTGCATTAAGACTGTAGTCATTATCAATGACACCATCTTCATCCTCTAATCTTGCAACTTTACATAGACCTATAACATCTTGGTACTTACCATCCGGCCATCTTTCCAATAGCCAATCAACCTCAGACTGTTTTCCTTCTGCCTTGTATTCATTTACAAGTGACCAGAATGCATCACTATCACCTTCGTAAAGTCGGCTTATAATACCAAGATTCTTGATTTGCTCATCAGAGAACTTTCTGTGTGCTCTGTCAACTTGCGTGAAGATATTGCGAGCATCAATAAAGAGTATCTCATCTCTATTTGTTCTCTGCTTATTAAAGAACCAGAGGGTTGCAGGGAGGGTCACTGTAGAGAACATATTGCTTGGCAGTGTCACCATCTGACTGATGATTCCATCCTCTATCATCTTCTTGCGTATTTCCAATTCTGAGCCACCAGCATCGCTGGCAGAATTTGCCATAACAAGTGCAGCCTTACCATTCTCATTGAGAGCTGTAGCAAAGTATCCTATCCACAAATAGTTCGCATTTGGTACAGTTTCTTTTTTGTCAGATGCCTTCTTCGTAGATTTAGTCTTATTGCGTGGCACGCCATAAGTATTGAAGCGAGCATCATCAATAACCTTATCAAGTACTACCTCATCTACATTGAAAGGAGGATTAGCCATCACATAATCAAATAGACCAAAAGCATTATATGGGTCAGCATAGAAGGAGTTAGCCTCTGTAATCTCGCCACGGATGTTATTCAGAAGAATATTCATCTTTGCCAACTTCACAGTATCTGGTTCTTTCTCCACACCATAACAACGGAAGTGCATCATCTCTTCATTACTAGCATTATGTCTATGCATATAACGTGCGGCTTGAACAAACATACCAGCAGAACCACAGGCTGGGTCAAGAAACTTCTTATCACCAGTTGTTGGCTGAAGCACCTCTACCATATATTGTACAACTGACGCTGGTGTGTAAAAAACTCCTCCGCCCTGACCTTCCGCTAGCGCGAAGTTACCAAGAAAACACTCATATATCTGACCGAAGATGTCTATACTAATGTTCTCTGGGATATCCTTGAACACACGCACAATACGGCTCAGAAGTTCTGGCTCTTCCTCTGGGACTAACTGACCATAAACCTCTTTTGGTAGAACTCCATCCACACGAGGATTTTCTGTCTCTATGGCTTCCATTGCCTTCTTCACCAATATTGCCTTGTTCGCATCATCTGGTGCATCATTGATATAATCAAAGTATGCACATTCTGGAAGGAAGAATCCACACTTCTCAACAGCAATATCCTTGTAGTCTCTTTCCATTCGAGTACCCTTATACTCGTTGTACTCAGCGTCAATCTCAGCCTTGTGCTGTTTAAAGAGAACATCTGCATAGCGGAGGAAGATAAGACCAAGTATTGGCTGACCATACTTATTGGCAGCGAGGTGAGCACCAGCACGGAGCATATCGGCAGAGTGCCATAGTCTATCTTTGAGTTCCTTGAGTTCAATATCTGTCATAATTATATTCTTTTTCTGTATGAATGAATTAATCCTTGACATCTAAATCAAGAATCTTCGCTATTTATATGTAATGGAAGGGTTTGCTGAATGCTAATGTTGCCCTGATCCCATTTAGTCGTTGTGCAATCAGATTTTCCTAATCTTTTTGCCAATGATTTCCCAGTTGTATGTTGTTCTACCCAACCTACTTTTAATCAATTAAGATTAGCCATATTACTTTAATTGATATAAAATTGATGCAAAGATATCGAATTAACATCTAAACGCCATGACTTTTGTGAACAAATTTAATTATTTCCCAACTTAGAAAACAACCTACTCTTTTTTGCACATTCATGGTATGTGTAGGGAATATATGATGAAAAAAAAAGCTAAATGGTTGATGGTTAAATGCTTACCCCTTATTATGGTACTCGGGCCTGGGTTCGAACTGGGATGAATTGCTCCACTGGTGTTTGAGATCAGCGCATCTACCAATTCCGCTATCTGGCATGACGTCTTTTGCTTAAGACGTTGCAAAAATTGCTTGATTTTAAATATATTTACAAATTCTATGGCTAATTGCTGTGCTCAGAGAGTGCACAGTTTGCCAGCAGCATGGGCCACTTCTTTCTGATGTTACGGTAGACCAGATAGACAAGCTTCTCTAGCGCGGCATTGTTTGAAAACAAGCCTTTGTTCTTGGTAGTTATCCTTATGATTTGCCAGTGGTATCACCTCGTGGTATTGATGGTATATATGATACAACGCATTGTTCCCGTGTGTTGAAAGTAGCGTGATAGGTTCCCCCATTTATCACTTCACATTTTTGAACAGAGATTCATTCTGAGACAGCATATTGGAAGACTCTTCTTGTGTCATTATACTAACGGGTTATGGTGTGATATAACAGCGGTTGATTACTTATATCGTGTTAGACTATGATACTGTCAAATGATATTCCCGTACAAGGAAACTATTGACACTAGAATAACCCTATCTTAATTTGTCGAATTCGCGTAATTATTTAATGGCAAACTGACTTACATAGCTTTCGGCATCATATAAGTCAAGAATTGCTTTTAACATTTGAGGCGTGGCCCTTTTGTCTATTGCTACATATTGGTTGATGTGCTGAGTGAAGAATGCGTAAGACCCAACGATGTTACTTTGCGTAATTTCTGGCGCAATTCTTTCTTTAGAATCCTTTAGTCCGCTGATGCGGCACAACTCCCCACATGCGAAATCCTGGATATGTTCAAACTCATAGCCCATCCAAACCCATTCCAGTTTACCAAAGTATGTCTGGGCCTCCTTGTTTTTTACAATCAACAATTTAGGCTTAACGATATCCTCAATAATATGCATGGTTAAGTTGAGCTGATCAACTACGAAGCGTACTCCATTAGGATTGCTGAGGATATTCTCTCTCAAGAAACTTTGCTCCTGCTCTTTGAAATAAAAAATATCAAGATAGTCAGCCCTATTTCTTAAGTCTATTTCTCCGTTGTGGAGCATTTTTTTGATGGGACTCCAATAGTTATCATACTTCTCGTTATTCCATATATTTTCTATGGGGCCATGCACAACATTTGTCGGATCTTCCTCTCTGAAAGATGGATTGAAGCCAATAATAAGAATGTCTCGTTGAACATTATCAGCAAAAGCGTATCCTCTTTCTTTAATAATGGCAGGAAGGGAAGAAATGTAGTCTTCGCTCCATATTTCTTTTAGTCTATTCTCTATTGTCATCTGTAGACTTTTTAGATGTTTCTTTTTACGTTTATTAATAGCTGCTCCCTGGCTATAGTAGGTAGCACGGTGATATCATCCGTAAAGAATACTGGTATATTTGTGTTTTTCAGTGTAAAACGGCCATTCACTTCCGATGTGGGGTTTACCCATCTATCCGCGCCGAAAATGAGCTCTTGACAATAATCTGAGAAGAAAATGATGGTTACGGGATTAAGTTTGATAATCGTGTCGTAAGATAATTCCAATTGCTCTCTGATAAACTCTGCGTTTGAGTGGATGAGAAAGTCGCGATTATCCTCACGTGCATAGAGCAGATTGATATGTGTATACGCTTTGCCAGCGTCAGAAGCAAATTTTTCCAACTTTTTGAAATACCCCGGAGCCTCAGAGAGTTGGTAGAAACTACCATACATTAACGATTTTTTGTCCATGCTAGGAATAAGTGTGCTGTCATCTTCAGGCGAATATGAAGGATTCACTCCAACATATAAGATGCTGTTATTAACACCATCTGCCGAGAAAATAGGTTGTCTCTGAATAATCTTTGAAGGAACAGAACGTGAGTATTTCTTCCAAATTTCAGTTAAACGTTTTTCTATTCTAAGGTTTTCGTTTAAGTCTAAAAATAGGGATTCGGCCTCGTGCTCAACAACTTCATGTTGGCAATTATCTACTTGCTCATTCATTTTGTCTTCTGGATCCTTATCTCTAGTTATCTCAGAGGTATGCTTTCGTGAACTGCTAGTGGATAAAACCTCTTTAATTTTTTTGTTCTTGCTAATTTTAAAAAATATTACTGCACCAATGATTACTGCAACAAATAATAAAAAGAAATATATGTAGACATTGTATTCTTTTAATTCTCTCAAAGACCTATCAGATTGATCTATTAGGAGAAAAAGGATATAAAGAGCAAAAGGAGACAAAGCAAAACCAATAGGCATTAATATTCGTTTGGCATTTTTAGTGAAGAAGCGTCCAAATACAAAAATATTTTTCAATTGTTTGTAAGAATCCACATATGGATTTACTGCGTCAATTAGCTTTATTTTCGTCAAGCAGTCACAGTACTTATTAAAAACTGCATCTGCAATTTCATTTTGACTCTTTGCTGATTTGCCAAAGGGCTTCCAATAGAACGTCTTCAGTTTTATGGTGAGTTCTCCTAATTGTCTTTGCAATAAATTTGTATCCGATTCTATTTGAATTTGTCTTATTTCTGAAAGTATCCGTTGAGTTTGAGGATCGGTTTGACCTCCGCTCAGCACAATATTAGCAGCACGGGCTTCTGCGTCTTTGTCTTTCAGAAGTTCGTCAAAAGAGATAAGCTGAGGTTCTGACGGATTGATGAAACGTAGTTGTTGGATACAAAGCCTATATTTTTCTAATAAAGCATCTGAGAATTTATTGCGAATATGAGCCTCCTCGCCCCATGTTTTCCAGTGTTCGGCCTTTAATTGGATGGATAAAGTAAACAGATAGTCTGCTAAATCTGAAGCAGCTCGTGGAATGCTTTGACTATTAAGTGCTTCTATACTTTGCAAAACAGCACCATCAATAGCATACAGCTCGTAGCGTCTGTCTCTTGCGATTTTTTCTTTGGTTTCTAATTGTCGAACTTTCGCTTCTGCGCTGTACCTCACTTCTGGTATGCCTGCTGAGCTCCTGTTTCTTGACTGTTGCGAGTTACCAACTCTCCTATAAGGTGTTGAATGTTTATCACCAAAAATAACATTGCTGATAAATTTACCCGTATTTTTGCCTAACTCACGTTTTAAAGAATTTTCAAAACCTCCCATATATTTTGTAAGTATTATCTGTTGTTAATAAATCTATGATGACAGGATCATCATTAAAATTATTTCAAAAATACTGTTTATTTTAGATGTAGCATCATAAAAACATAACATATGCTAACTTCTTGCAATATTTTAACAGTAGGACCTAATATGTTAGAAAAATATTAGTTAGAGATAATGATCTCAATATGAAACTTTATCCTCCTAGAATCCGCAAGTTCTGATTATAGACGACTTTCTCCTGCTTTTACAGACTCAGCACACTCGCGTAGTCAATTGGCCATTGTAAGCAATGTTCCATCCTCTCCCTTACCCCAAAGGCGCAGAGAAGCAAAACACACATAGTCCAATAGTAATGATGATCATTCGAAGTCGTTTTGGAACTATTACTGTCCGCTAAATTTTTTATTGAAACATAATTTAGGTCGAATATCCTTGCTTGGGTATTTGACCTTTTGATTATCTTTGGCTTTACTACAAAACAATATAATCATGAGCAAAAGTACACATTCTTTCGCATAGCCGGTTTATGATCAACCAATAAAATGGCTAAACAAGGAACAAATAATCCAATTGAGTCGCAAACATGGTGGTGAGCGATATGTCAAGTCATTTGACGGTTGGGCATCATCTTCTTATCATACTTTATGCTGTCATCATGCGTTTTGACTCCCTCTGTGAGATAGAGGCTTTGATGCTTGCCGAGGTACGAAAACCATTTCACATAGGTTTGGAAAGTGTTTCTCGTCGCTAAACTAAATTAGAGAAGCACCCTGTTTATTGTTTAAATAAAGTTTGATGCGGCTTATTTTCTTGTGTAATCCGCAAAATGTGCGGCTTACTTTGTAATTTTAGCCGCAAAAGTTTGCTTCTCTCTATTTTATTATTTAAATTTGCGATTATAATTAGATTAAATATGTTTATTTACGAAAGAGAAAACTGGACAGATTTTAGTTGGGATGCTAACCAACTGATAGATCTCATGGCGCAAGTGAACCGTGAAACTGGTTTTCTTGCTGGAAGATTGAGTGCTATTGGATTTGATGCACAACTATCAACAGCCGCCGAAACTATTGCTAATGACATCGTAGCTTCATCGGCAATTGAAGGTATTATCCTTGATTCGTCTGAAGTGCGCTCTTCTGTAGCTCGAAAGTTGGGTATCGAAGTCGCCAACGAAAAGTCTCCAACACATTATGTAGATGGCATCGTAGAAATGATGCTTGATGCCACAGCTAATTATCTTGACCCGCTATCTGAAAAACGGATTTTCTCTTGGCATGGAGCGTTATTCCCCACAGGACGAAGTGGACTTTCTGAAATTCATGTTGGAGCTTATCGCACAGAGCCAATGCAAGTCGTGTCTGGCATGTTTGGCCGCGAGAAAGTGCATTATTGTGCCCCTGGAGCTGAAAAATTGCCTGTAGAAATGAAGACTTTTATCGATTGGTTCAATGATAAAGATGTTAAGCCATCATATATCAAGTCTGCTATTGCACATTTCTGGTTTGTGAGTATTCACCCTTTTGATGATGGAAATGGTCGAATAGCGCGAGCTATCTCTGATATGATTCTTGCCCAGACCGAAAGTAATGGTCAGCGTTTCTATAGCGTTTCTTCTGAGATAAATAAGGAAAAATCGGCATACTATGATGTGCTTGAGCGCACCCAGCATGGTGAGGGCGATCTGACCGAATGGTTTGCATGGTATCTTAAATGCATCGACAATGCTGTAATGGATTCGTATACAATGTTAAGTGGTGTTCTTCGCAAGTCGATTTTCTGGCGTACACATTCACAGGTTCCTATTTCTGCACGTGAGAAAAATGTACTTAACACATATCTAGACGGATATGATGCTAAGCTTACGATTAAGAATTATGCTAAGTTATGCAAGATATCAACTGATACTGCCGCCCGTGATATTCACAATCTTGAGGGTAAAGGTATACTTCGCATGGCTCAAGGCAGAGTAAGGGATGCTTCATATTCTTTGGTTTATTCACATGATGTGTTGCAATATGAGAAACTGACTACTGCCGAGCATGACAACAACCATTATATATCTGCTAAACTTGCAGATCACAGAATAATTGAGGAGCGAATTTCTGATATCGATTGGCTAAGATTTTCTCAGCAAGAAGTCACCTTGCAGGATTTAGTTGACAAGTATTTTGCATTCCAAAAATGAGATCAAAAAAACTATCTGTTTTTCAACTTAGTTAATAAGCGGTAGCTATATTAAAGAAAAAATCCTGTAAATCTTTGATTTACAGGATTTTTGTACCCAGACCCGGGCTCGAACCGGGATGAATTGCTCCACTGGTGTTTGAGACCAGCGCGTCTACCAATTCCGCCATCTGGGCGTGACGTCTTTTATTAAGACGGTGCAAAGGTACATAATAATTTTGAATGTGCAAAGTTTTTATGAGAAAAGTGTTCATTAAGGATAAGGTTTGATTAAAAAACAAAAAATACTTTGCAATTTCGTTTTTAATATTTAATTTCGTACCAAAATAAAAAGATGACTATGAACAAAACACTTAATAATAATTATTGTGTGATATTAGCTGGCGGTAAAGGTCGAAGATTATGGCCTTGCAGCCGTGAAAGCTATCCAAAACAATTTATTGATTTCTTCGGTTCTGGGGAAACACAATTGCAGCAGACTTATGAACGCTTTGCCAAGATTATTCCCCAAGAAAATATTTTTATAAATACTAACGAGACATATATTGATATAGTCAAAGAGCAGTTGCCTAATGTTTCTGAAAGCAGGATCATGGCTGAACCTATATATCGTAACACCGCTCCAGGGGTTGCATGGGCTGCACATAGAATATCGAAAATATGTCCAGATGCAAATCTTATAGTTTCTCCTTCTGATCAAACCGTAATCAATGAGGATGCATTTAAAGATAATGTGATTGAAGGCTTTGAATTTGTTGAGAAAAATAACTGCTTGCTAACAATGGGTGTGAAGCCTACTCGCCCTGAACCTGGCTANGGATATGTGCAGATTGGTGATAATACTGATTTTGAAGATATCTATAAGGTCCAGTCGTTTATAGAGAAACCTGAACGTGAATTTGCACGTGTATTTATGGAGAGCGGCGAATGGTATTGGAACACGGGTATATTTCTCTCTAATGTGAGATATCTTGCCGATAGCCTTTATAAGTTGTTACCTGTGGTATTGCGTAAGTTGGATCAGAATAATGAAGACTGGAAAATAGAGGATGAAAATCTGTTTGTGAAGGAAAACTTTCCTTTATATCCTAATTTGTCAATTGACTTCGGAGTCTTGGAAAAGTCAGACAATGTGTTTTTGAAAAAATGCGACTTTGGTTGGGCTGAT
>JGI20225J20221_1003623_pt1 | contig 16306 bp, 26 predicted proteins | sample BioMet4_FD_20221 | JGI IMG/M metagenome (IMG submission 20221) | reverse complement strand
AGTAACTTCTACTCTTCTGTTGACGCTTAAATTTACCGAATAACGTTTCACGCTCATACCCCTACCCTCCCCCAAACCATCAATACTCGCTTCATCGCCGCGCTATTGCGGCATTCCTGAAATATTCCGTTGGTGCAGCTGCGCGCGGTGCCGTCGTGCTCTTCCGGCGTCGCCAGGCGATAAGTCACCGTTCGCCAGACCTTGCTCACCCGGACAATCTTGCGGGCCCTCTCCAGATCGATGGCGTTCTTCGTGATGCAGTTGATGGTCATGCCGCACTCTGTGGCCACATCCTTCGCAGTGAAGGTGCGGTGCGTTTCGAGATAACGCAGAATTGCCTGTTTGCCTTTCATCAGAAGCCCCCTTTCTTTTTCGGCTGCTGCTCGCGCCCGCGGCGTTCTGCGGCGGCGGCCTGCTGGTCTGTGTCGTAAATTGCCCCGTTGATCTGGTTGCAATAAACCGTACCGGTACTGCCATGGCGGTTGAGCCGCAGGATTAACTCAGTTTCGCCCGGCGGCACGCTTTCATCGAAAGCACCTTCCCGGTGGATACCAACCCAGTAGTCGCAGTCCTGCTCAATCTGTCCTGTGTCGCGGGAATCGCTCGGTAACGGGCGTTTATTCACTCGCTTCTCCAGTTCGCGGTTGAGCTGAGTCAGCAGTACGACGACGCAGCCAAGCTCTTTAGCGAGGTTCTTCAACCCTTTGGTGATCATCCCGTAGGCAAGGTCATTACGGTCGGCTTTTTCGGCGGTCATCAGAGTCAGGTAGTCAACCAAAATCATTCCTACGCAGCCCTTCTCGCGCTTGATTCGGCGGCTTTCGCTAACGATGTGCGCCAGTGACAGGCCAGGAGTATCGTCGATGTACAGCATGTCGATTTCACTCAATCGCCCGGCGGTGGCGATCGCCTTCTTAAAGTCGCCGTCGTAATCGCCCTGGTACTGGTCATCGGCGTCATCCGTGGCTGGCATGTAAAAAATGCTCGGGTTAACTCCAGACTTCTGACCAACCAGTTTTTCGAGGATCTGGTCGCCCGGCATTTCGAGGCTGAACATCAGCGCTGGCTTTTTCTCACGAACCGCGCAGTTGATCGCCATCTGCCCGTACAAGGTTGTCTTGCCCATCTTTGGCCTTGCGCCAATTACGAACAGAGACCCTTTAACCAGACCTTTCGGCGCCAGCAGTCGGTCGAGCGACGGGATACCGGTACTCATTCCGCGCTGTTCGCCTGAAGGGTCAAATCGTTTCTCCAGATCCGCTACCCAGTCATCCATAACCTCGCCGAATGAACGCAAACCACGGCGGCTGCCGGTTTTTGAATGGTCTGCGAGCTGGGTGAAAATACCCTGAATGGCCTCGTACTTCTGCGTGGCGCTCATGCCGTTGCGGGAATACAGCAGCTCAGTAGCTTCGGTCAGTCGGCTGATGCCATAGCGCTCCATTGCGGCTTCGCGGACTGATGCAGCGTATGCCACGATGTTTGCAGCACTGGGAGTGTTCTTGGCGATCTCCGCAAGGTAAGCAAAGCCACCTACCTGCTCCGCGAGCCCCTTTCCTTCGAGCGCGTCGAACAATGTCAGACCATCGACTGGCTTGTTGTCGCGGAACATCTGGCGCATCTCGGCAAAAATCAGCTGGTGAGGTCGGCTGTAGAACGACTCAGGCTTGAGCATCGCCAGAACCTTCTGGACTCGCTCGCTGTTGTCATCATCCAGCAGCAGGCCACCGATAACGCTCTGCTCTGCTTCGAGGTTTTGTGGTACGTCCATGAAATCAGCGGTCATCACGATCCCCCTCGCGCACTTCGATGTAGAGCTTTTCGGTCAGGAACTTATCGAATTTCATGCGGCGCCAGGTCTTCCCGGATTTCTGGTCTGGTCGGTCTTCAAGCATCCATCGGCAGTTCTGAGCGATGTAACGCAGATAACTTCTGAAACCGTCCATGTCCATCGGCTTGCCGTCCAGGTTGCGGGCAATTTTGTTAGCCTTACCCCAGAATGTGCGGATCAGATTGCGTCGCTCATCAGTGAGGCATCTCCATCCCCTGGCTTCAGGCAGTTCGTCTTTCAGGCATTGCCACACTTCATCGCATGACAAACGAGACTTTTTCTCTTCAGCGGGTTTCTGGTCATTTGCGACATACTTACTACCGTTAGGTAGTAAGTTATTTAATATATTGTTATCTGTGGACACTGGCTGGACATCGGCTGGACACTCCACCTCCACAGGCATTGATATAACTGCGTTTGCGCTGGACACCGGCTGGACATCGGCTGGACAAAAATTTGACTGATATTCGTCATATTTGACCACTTTTAGAACAGTAAAACGGTTGTTAGATTTGGTGGTGATCATGCCCAGGTTCTGGAATTTACGGAGCAGTGATTTAACGCGATCAGCGGTCAAACCCGTTTCCATTGCCAGCGTATTACGACCGGTAATGAACTCTCCGCGCTCGCAGATCACATCGCCAACATCAGTAGATACCAGTGTCTGTTCGTGATTAGCGCGCAGGAGCAGGTGAACCCATAAATGAGCCGCCTCAGCGTCCTTGTAGAACGGCACATCCATAATTTTACGGTGCAGCAAGGCAAACCCCTTACCGTCATTCGTGCGCGGTTTCTGGAGCCTTCTGGCCTCTCTGGCTTCGGCTAAATTGGATACGTTACCCACGGCCACTCTCCTTACGTTTCAGTTCTTCCAGGATGGCGCGCATCTTCTCTGCCACAATCGGATTAACCGAGCGGATGAAGCGGTCGCGGGTTATGTTTTTATGTACAGCGGTATGGTAATAGCGTGGATTTTTTGCCATTATTCCTCCTGCAACTACTGTCGTTTTTGCACCTGAAAGCCGTTGGTGTTACAGCACCGCGGCTTTCTCTCCAATCCCAATAAATCCTTCATGCCTTGTCCTTTTGGCTTCCAGATAGCATTCAATTGCATCCTGTTTTTCTATGAACTCTCCCAGCTGAACCATCCTCCCATTCACTGAAATTCGAGCAGCCCATTTACGATTAGCTTTGACATACAAGACCCCGGGATGCCCGCTGGTGTTGTGCTTTGGTATTCTGGAGTTCTGCATATTTACCGCATGAGAAACCAGGCGAAGATTTACCCATCTGTTGTCCGCTCGATCACCATTGATATGGTCGACCTCTAAATCGGCCGGAGGTAATTTTCCCGTCATGAAAAAGAAAGCTAATCTGTGGGCCTGAAAACACATGCCGAATAGCGCGATACGCACATAACCCTGCTTATTCACGGTCCCAGCAACCTCACCTACTTTCGAACGGTTATTGGTTGACTTAACCCTGATGAATGCACCGGTATCAGGCTCATAGGTTAAAAAATCAGGGATTTTCCTCAGATTTTGCTCTGAAAAATTTTTAATCTCGTTCATGCTTCAAAATCTCCCTTCACTCCATCCCTGTTCGAAATCAGGATGGCCAGCAGCAGCGACATGTTCGGTACCAGGTTTTCCCGCCACCGGCTGACTGTGGATTTGTTGATGCAAGCTACTTCGGCTATCCGGGCGGTACCCAGATCAGCGATTTGACGCTGCACCCAACTCTCAATTCGTCGTGCCTCCGCTTTGTTGCGTGTCGTTAAGGTTTCCATTTGCGATACTTCCTCTGAATTAATTGGTTATGGCCGCCGGTCAGGCGGCTGTGTTATTCGCCCCGAGTAACTGGGCGAGATCTGGACGGATATCTGCTGGCTTAACTTTGCCGTTGGTTGCAGTGACAATCTTCATTACGTAGCGGGCATCAATGCCGCCGCCGTGCAACCAGCGCCATACCGTCGGCTGAGCAACGCCGCAAAGGTCGGCTAATTTCTTCTGGCTACCAGCGATATCAATGGCGCGCTGGATTGTTTTGTTCGTCATCTTCCAATTCCTATGAGTATTGGTGTGAATTGATAATAGCAATGCGTATTGATTTAGGCAATAGCTAAACGTGTTTTGACCATCAATACGCAAGCGTATAAATTAAAACTCATGAAAAAAGAAACTCTTGCAGAACGCCTGAATCAGGCGATGGAACTATCTGGCATGTCTCAGGGCGCTTTAGCTAAAGCGTCTGGCGTTGCTCAGCCCACCATCTGGAGGCTGACCAGTGGCAATGCCCGAGGCTCAACTAAAATCGTTGAGATCGCCAATGCGCTTGGCGTTCGCACTGAGTGGCTTTCAACCGGAGTTGGCCCAATGCGTGAAGATGGTCAAATGCCCGCAATTTCGCAGCCGAAAACAGAGCTGGCCCCTACTGACACATTCCGCATTGAGGCGCTAGACTTTTACGTAAGCGCCGGGCCAGGAGCCATCAACAGCGAATTTGTAGAGGTGCTTAGATCCGTGGAATACTCAGTGGAAGATGCTCGTCGGATGTTTAATGGCAGGAAGGCTGAGCAGATCAGAATCATTAATGTTCGCGGAGACAGCATGTCCGGGACCATTGAACCAGGCGACTTATTGTTCGTCGACATCAGCGTCCAACATTTTGATGGTGACGGGATCTACGCCTTTATCTACGACGATACTTCCCACGTTAAACGCCTCCAGAAGATGAAAGATAAGCTGTTGGTCATCTCCGACAATCAGACTTATCGCCCGTGGGAGCCAATCGAAAAAGAAGAAATGAACAGGATACTCGTATTCGGCAAGGTGATTGGTAGCATGCCTCAGACATACAGAAAACACGGTTAACAAACCCAGCTATGAATCAAGCCCAGCCATAGTGCTGGGTTTTTTATTGCCCGCAGCCAGCCCATTCGTCACAGCAATACCCGCCGCAGTAAAAAAACGATATGAATCTCAATCCCGCGAAAAAATATCCAAATAAATTCCTTTAGCTATCAACGCATTAATAGCAATTGCTATTATTTAATATCAATACGTATTGCTATAAACAATACTCATCGCTATTATCATTCCATCGAAACGAAACATCGACAGCTGAGCGAAGTTAGCCAGCGGCGGACAGCAAGTCGCCTGCTCATTAAGAATTCAGTCAAGCAGCAAATCACCCGGAGCGCTCCTGGCAAATTGAAATGGCGCCCAATGGGATTGAGGCAGGTGTGTAACGCGTGGCGGGTATAGCACACGAAGAGGACTCCGCACCGGAATGGTTTGCTGCTCAGTTCCCGAACATCGGGGAATCTTTACCAGCAGCTCTTTGCGAGGGGCTGACGGTAAACAAACAGAGGGGTGTGTATGGCAGATAAAAAAACGGCGCCACTACTGCTTAACGTAGACGCCAGCGAGGTGCTTACTCAGACCGGGGAGCTTTTAAAGCTATTAGAACTTCCAGCCAGTTCCTTTCAGGGAATTCCTGAGCATATCGTCGAGCTGTTTTTTGACCGTGTCCGTGGCCTGATTGACAACATCGTCCTTAGTGATTTCGCGACCACAGTCAGCACAACTGACGCCGGTGAAATTTGTCTCAAAGTCAAAATCATCGGGCTGGTTGAACATCTCACTTCCACAGTCAGGGCACACGGTCCGCATGGTTTGCATGAATATATCCTTTCTACTGTTGGGGAGATTAAAGAGTAAGCGATTTCTTGCTGTTGGGGAATAGCGGGAAAGCGCGCGCCGGGCGCGGATAAATATCCCGGCACTAACTGGAATGTTTTGGGATTGGATGAATGCGCAGGCTGATGCGCAACGAAGCGGAAGTAGTGTGGGATTTATCGGCAGAACCGAATCTACATGCCGGAGATCAGCGCCGGCCATCCAATCACCAAAGCATTTCGAAAGTTCCTGGCTAGCCGCTGCCACCCTTTTCGACGCGGCGCACCGTATCGGAGGAGTTATGTAACAGGTAACAGTGACGACTGAAAACCAACATTCAGCCCCGGATTATGCCGGGGCACACCGTGGGATGTTTTGGGGTGTGGCAAGCAAGAATGGGTAAACGTGAAGAAGCCCTGACTTGTGCGGCTGGTTACCGCCCACACCACCAAAGCATTTCTATTCATCAACCCACGCAACAAAGGAGCTTCTATGCGACGGCAAAGCTATATCGCTCACAAATAATCGGTACCACAAATGCTTTCGGAAACCCCGGCGATGTCGGGGTTTTTGGTGAGTGCTTTGGGTTGGCAGACGGTTATCAGCTAGTTGGTGAGGTAATGGCTCACCAAGGCGACGACGACCTTCCCCGCTTCATTGTGGGGAGCCAGCGCCAAAGCATTTCTCCCGCATCAGCGGGTAACGACAGAGGGTAAGTCAATGATTCGTCTTAACAACGAAATTAAAAATCAGCTATGCCATAACCTGCTTCTCGCATCCCCATTGTTTGAGAAAGCGAAAGCTGCGGTTAATGAGAGGGCGAAAATTGTTGAAGAAATTCGACAGGCATTGCTCAAGCAGGAAAACACTAGCGATGAGCAAATAACTAAGGCTCGGGAAGATTTCAAAGATAACTCCTTCATCAAGATGCAGGTCGGCGCTAAAAATGCAACTTTAAAGGTCATTATTAATGGTGAGTATCACGAATTAGCCAGGAACGGTTTGGATCATCGCTATCGCCACCGTGGAAAACATATTGGTAAGCACGATCTTGAAAGCGACCTGTTCTTCGGAGCTTCCTTCGCGCCTGTAATTGATTCGGGTTTCGTTCCTGAAAGTTACAGCACGCTGAAGAAAGTTGGAAAATTACACGACCGACTCACTGAATCGACGGTAACCATCAACGTTCTTTACGATGAAGTTGATGCCTTCCAATTGCAGGTTAAAGGTGCTCTAACCAAAGTCTCAACTGTTAAAAAACTGGCTGAGATGTGGCCTGAGGTGGAACGCCGTGAAGCGACCAGCACCGCACTTGCCATTCCCGTTGAAACGCTAAACGCCCTTTGCGGCATACCAAAGAATGAATGACCCGCTCCGGCGGGTTTTTTATCGGCCATACATAGGCAGATTTTCGAGTCTGCCCATTTATGACAACCGGTGGCCATCCACCGCCGAAATTGTCTGAATGTGGCAAGCTTGCGCAGAAGAGTCATGTTCTTGTTCCGCTAGCCGAGTCGTAATTCGNCATAATCAAAGGACAATCACACATGACACAAGGAAAACTATCGTCAGCATACCAAAGGGTTCAAAACAAAGATTTGCACCAGTGCCCGGGATTTACCAGTTTTGCGATTGGCGAGAAACTTACCACCCACGAAGGGAAGGTTTGAGGCCTGCGGGTTCTGGATNCCNTGCGTGTGAGTGTCCATTTGATGTGTTTGGATATTACCCTCCGGCAGATAGCCGATTTGCAGAAACCATTTCATTCGGCGTAACTGATCGCGAAGAAGATGGTGATACAAAAATAGCCAGCGCCAGCATCACTATTAAAGCTGAACTGACGCTACCTCAATTCATTCAGCGTGGTATCGACTGGATTTGGAGCAAGATTGATAAATCGCTAGAGCAGCAGATCATGTCTGGCTACCGGTCAGCGGCAACCAACACTGGCAACCAGTCAGCGGCAACCAACACTGGCAACCAGTCAGCGGCAACCAACACTGGCAACCAGTCAGCGGCAACCAGTGCCTGCTAGGTAAAAGGCGTGTGAAAGTCAACCTTTTTGACTAACTCGTACATACGAGACTGGATGAGGACCGTTGGCGCTTAAGGGTAAAGCTTGCGGAATTAAATTTGCCGGACAGCACGTTTTTTTTACGCCGTGAGACACGCAGTCCTTAAAAGCTTTTCTTCACAGGCGTTTACTCGGTAGCCTAGAAGTCGGAAACTTCAAGCGGACGCGGTGTTATTTTGGCTTTATAAAGTGCAGGGTTTGCGTAGTGTTTAAAAGTCCACTTTCTTTTTGTAGAAGCAATGGTCGCGGTGCGTTTCCGGCTTTTGAATCGAGCCCGATATTTGCTGTTCGGGGAAAAAGAAAACCGATACGGGTAAGGGCGGTGGTATATTTGGTGGCCGCCGGTAAGACGAAACGCAAAGTCTCGATAAATTGGGGTTTAACGTACGAGTGGAGGCGGCGACTTAACACTTCCTGGAAAACGGGTAGCCCTCTCATGTAAGTTCAGTTGCGTCAGGTTCGAACTCCGCCTATTAAAGAACGTTAGGGCCACACCATCTAATGTGGGTAAATAACGGCGGAGGACTTACTGACGACTCGGCGCCTATCGCAAGCCGGGAAGGTGACGTAAACGTTAGTAACGGCCCGCAGTCTGCGTCGACCCCTTAGTTAACCACAACAAGGCATCAACGACGTTTTAAGTACTTAAAAGGTGGAAGGTGTTTTTTGAGCGGCAAGAAGTCTGAGTTTTGACTAAGGTTCCGTAGAACGAAAATAAACGGCAATAAGAGGCTGGAAAACTGACCGCCGCGTTATTACTTTAAATCAAGGTGGTTAGAAGGTCAGCGCTATCCGTCTCCTGTTAACGCGATGGATCGACGTGCGAGTGCGCGAAAATGGGAAGTTTACGGGCCTTGCGGCGGACGGAATGCCTAACACTAAGGTCGTTCGGGAGACGGCGTCCCCCCCCCCCACGTGACGCAACGCGGGTCAACAACCCCAAACGGGCGAATGACAAACGGTCACACAACAAACGGGCGACTGACCAACGGTCACCAACCAACGGGCTGACTTGACCAACGGTCACAACCCATACGGGCGACTGACCGAACGGTTCACGAACGCAAACGCGACCGTTTGACCCAACGGGCACGAAACGCAAAACGGCGACGTTGACCCAACGGGTCACAACCAACGGGCGACTTGACCAAACGGTCAACAACCAACGGCTGGGACTTGACAAACGGTCAACAAAGCCAAACGGGCGACTGGACCAAAGGTCACAACCAACGGCCGACTGACAAACGGTCAAANCGAACGTGAGTTGGACTATGGTTCGAGGACCGAAAATACCGCAAATAGAGGCTGAACGACCGCGCTTAATACTTTAAAATTCAAGTCGGTAGAAGTAGCGCATCCGTCTCTGTTAACGCGAATGTCGGAACTGGTCGCGCGAAAATGAAACGTTACGGCTTTGCGCGACGATGCCTAACACTAAGCCGTCTTCGAGACGGCGACTGACCAACGCGTCAACAACCCAAACGGCTAACTGACCAACGGGTCACAACCAAAACCGCGACCTGGACCAAAACGCGTCACCAACCAAAAAAACGGCCGACTGACCAACGATACAACCAAAACGGCCGTACTGACCAGAACGTCAACAACCAACGGCCACTGACCAAACGCACAACCAAAACGTCGACCTGACCAAACGGTCACAACCAACCGGCGAACTGACCAAAAACCGGTCACAAACCAACGCGACTTGACNNATGCTTGGTATCAGTTGAGTGAAGACGGCGAGTTTGTGGAGGTGGATTCATGATTTCACACTACGGAACGACACCAATGATTCGCCAGTGCGTCACGCCCGGCATGATGGCAATGCATGAAGGCCGAACCTATCGCGTCTCAGCAGTCATTCAGGAGCGCAAATGGGTGTATCTACACACCGATGCAGAAATTATCCGCCTCAGTGACTGCGTGATTGATGTACTTCTCGATGGCAAAGGTCTTCCAATTCAGCGCGGAGGTGAGCATGCAATGGGTTAAATACTCTGAACGCAAGCCAGATGCCGCCGGTGTTTATATGTGGCGGATGGGCAGCCGAAAAGTAAAAGGGCTTGTCGTTATAGCCCGAGCTAAGTTTCGCCTTCGTGGCGCTGGTTACGAAGATGTTCTTTCACCTGAATTTGATCGTTGGGACGGATATTCGGTTATTGTGCCAGGCGAACTTCAATGGGCTGAAGATGATGGCTCATTGCCGGACACTTCTTTCGAAAATCTCCCTGACGCAACAGAGTGCCCATTTTGCAAACGACAGCCCGTAATTAAGGCGTTCGAATGGGATCGCGGTTGCAGGATAGGTCCAGAGCCATACATCCTCAATCAGTTCCAACTGAAGTGCTGCGGATGGATCGCTCCTGTTACCTTCGACTCACCAATTTCAGCCATAGAGTCCTGGAACTCAAAACTTTCTAAGTAACCACCCTATTCAACCGAACGGCCTGGCATTACGCGGGCGAGTTCTGCACATCCAAATTTCAGGAGAAACCATGAGCGAAGTAATGGACTTAACTGTCATCGAAATCAAGCCGGAACAGGCCCCAGTGCTTTACGTAGCCGGCGGCCTTGACGCGTACCTTGAGCAAATCCGCCAGGCTGTAAACGAAGTGCCGGACCTGTCCACGAAGAAAGGCCGTGACCGTGTTGCCTCTCTGGCAGCGCAGGTGTCCCGCAGCAAGACGGCAATCGAAAAGCCGGGCCGTGAGTACCTGAAGCGCCTGAAAGAGGCTGTGCGTCCGGCTGAGGCCGAAATTAAGCGATTCGTTGATGCCTGCGACGAGCTGCGCGATGCGACCCGCCGCCCACTCACCGAATGGGAAGCCGAGCAGGAACGCATTAAGGCTGAAGAAGCCATGAACGCGATGCACGCCGAAGCGCTGGAGATGAACATCAGGTTCGATCAGGAGCTGGCTGCCAAGTTCGAAGCGGACCACGAAATGGCTCTACTGATGAACAAGGATTTTGACCGTGACCGCGAAGAGCAGCGCCGTCTGGCGGAACAGGCTCAGCGTGAACGTGATGAGCGGCTGAAACAGGAAGCGGCAGAACAAGCCCGCCGCGATGCCGAAGCGAAGCACAAAGCGGAGATTGAAGCCGAGCGCCTGAAGGCCAAACAGGCCGAAGATGCCCGCCTGGCCGAAGAGAAGCGCCTCGCCGATGAGCAGGCAAAGCGTGAAGCTGACGTTAAGCACCGCAAGACGGTCGGCACCAACATCGTTAACGCGCTCACCAGCCAAACCAGCTTAACCCGCGAGCAGGCTATCGAAGTGCTTACCGCTCTGAAAGATGACCTGATCCCCTGCGCGAAAATCCACTACTGAGGCAACCATGAACGCATACCTCACTTACGACCGCATCGAAGATCGGCGCTGGGTTGAACAGCAGCTCGACGACGAGAAAGAGAAGTGGATCGACGACCGGGCGCAACAAATCATCGACATGATGCCAAAAGAGCCGTCCGGCCTCTTCCACTTCACGGTCCCGATTGACTCCAGCCCATATGAAGGACTGCGCAGCGATGACGCTGGCAAGGCCTACAACGATTTCATTTCGGCAGTTGCTTACGCCCAGGCGGAATACGACTGGGAACACCGTACCGGCTGCCCGTTTTAATTTTTGAGGGGATTAACGATGGCAAACGAATTAACAATCACGGCGAGCGCGCTGCAGGAAAAAGGCATCGACGTCGCTACCTGGAGCGCGCTGAAGAACAGTATCTATCCTGGCGCCAAAGACGAATCGGTAATGATGGCGCTCGATTACTGCCGAGCCCGCCAACTGGATCCGTTGCTGAAGCCTGTCCACCTCGTGCCGATGAGCGTCAAAGACTCGAGAACAGGTAAAAGTGAATGGCGCGACGTCGTCATGCCGGGCATCGGGCTTTACCGCATTCAGGCAGACCGTTCTGGCGATTATGCCGGAGCCCGCGAACCTGAGTTCGGGCCAGACACGACGCAGACGCTTTCTGGTGTCGAGGTTACTTTCCCTCAGTGGTGCAAATACACCGTCTACAAGCGCATGCCCAGCGGGGAGATCGTCGAGTTCAGCGCCAAAGAATATTGGATTGAAAACTACGCCACCGGCGGCCGCGACACCACGGCGCCGAACGCGATGTGGAAAAAGCGCCCATACGGACAGCTGGCGAAATGCGCAGAAGCCCAGGCGCTGCGTAAGGCATGGCCTGAGATTGGACAGCAGCCTACTGCCGAAGAAATGGAAGGGAAATCTCTGGACGTTGATATCCGTGACATCACGCCGCGCAGCACCACAGAATCGCTTCCACCAGCCGCAAGTGAAGAAACGCTTCAGGCGATCACTGATCTCTTAACAGCCCTGGATAAAGACTGGGAGAAAGACTTCCTCCCACTGTGCAGCGACATCTTCAAACGGCAAATTCTTGAGGCGTCAGAACTCACTGAAGAAGAGGCGCAGAAAGGGTTTGGCTTCCTTCAGAAAAGGGCTAAGGCGGCAGCATGACACCAGAAATTATCCATGCCCGGACCGGCATTGACGTAACCACTATTCAACAGGGCGATGAGGCGTGGCACCGGCTGCGCCTCGGCGTTATCACTGCCTCGGAAGTGCACAACGTCATATCCAAGCCACGATCTGGGAAGAAGTGGACAGACATGAAAATGTCCTACTTCCACACGCTGCTTGCCGAGGTATGCACCGGCGTCGCGCCAGAGGTTAACGCGAAGGCTCTGGCCTGGGGCAAGCAGTACGAGGAAGACGCCCGCACCCTTTTCGAGTTCACCACTGACGTGAAAGTCACGGAGTCTCCGATCCTGTTCCGTGACGAGAGCATGCGCACTGCTTGCTCCCCTGACGGCCTTTGCAGTAACGGGTTCGGCCTTGAGCTTAAATGCCCTTTCACCTCCCGCGACTTCATGAAATTCCGCCTTGGCGGTTTCGAAGCCATCAAGTCTGCGTATATGGCCCAGGTGCAGTACAGCATGTGGGTGACCGGGAAAGAAGCCTGGTTCTTTGCCAACTACGACCCGCGCATGAAACGCGAAGGTATTCACCACGTCGTCGTTGAGCGGGATCCGCAGTACATGTCCGACTTCAACGAAATGGTGCCGGAGTTCATCGAGAAGATGGACGAGGCGCTGGCGGAGATCGGCTTCACGTTTGGCGAACAGTGGAGGTAACAATGGGAGCAAATCACTGGCAACCATGGGAAAACCTGTTCCTGCATGAAGTTGCCGGACAGATGCCCGTCTCATTGATTGCCGAAAAACTGGAGAGAAGTGAGCGCGCCGTTTACACACAGGCTGCTCGCCTCGATGTGAAATTCCCAGCCAACACCAACCTAAGGAAGTGGACCAAAGCAGAGTTGTTTCTGTTTGGCCGGTTCTCTCCCGAGGAAATCGCCGCGGCAACCGGCCGATCTATCTACTCCGTGCGCAGCAAGCGCAACTCACTTGCCCGATCGTCAGGAGGTAAAGTCATGCCTGAATGGACTACCGAAGAGCTTGCGCTGCTGTGGCGACACTCAAACGCTGAAGTCGCACAGATTACCGGCCGTAGCATTAAAGAGGTCGGAGATAAGCGGCTGCAAACCAATATTGAGCGTAATGGCTGGGATGTTAACGATCCGGAGCGGGAGGATATATGACGGATTACACCGGCAGCAACACGCCAGCGGATCAGCGCGACCTATGGCGCACTCCACCAGCCATCTTCGCTTCCCTTGATGCTGAGTTCTGNTTNCAGTTGGATGCCGCCGCNGCGNCGCATAACGCGCTNTGCCGGAAGTTCATCACCGCCGAGCAGAACACACTGGAGACGCCCTGGGCTGATTACCTGAATGTTCCCGGCTACGTCTGGCTTAACCCGCCATACAGCAACATTACACCGTTCGTTAAGAAGGCCGCCACCGAAAGCGCAAATCAGATCGGCACGGTCATGCTGGTTCCGGCAGACACTTCGGTTGGCTGGTTTAAGGAGGCTATCCAGACCGCCAGCGAGGTACGTTTCATCACTGCCGGGCGGCTGGCATTCATCAACCCGGTCACCGGTAAGCCGGTAAGCGGAAATAATAAAGGCAGTATGCTCATCATCTGGCGCCCGTACCCGCGCACACACTGCCACTTCGCAACTGTGGATCGGGACGAGTTAATGACTTTCGGGGCGAAACTTCTCGCCCGCCGGGAGGCCGCATGACTCCAGAAACAGACAACGCGATCCGCGCCGCCTGCCGCCTCTGCACCGAGGAAATCCAGCAGGCCATGCGCAAGAAGCCAAAGCCTAACTGGAACGAAACGGTGCCTCCATCATCAACAAGCATCACAAGAAAATTGAAGCTCTGGGAGTTAGCCTCCTGGAGTTCGTCGTATACACAGGGCGGCTTAATCGCCGCTTCGGAGTGGAATCGTGAAAATATACATCGCCGGGCCAATGAGCGGCCTGCCTGATTTTAACCGCGCCGCTTTTAACCATGCGCATGTTTTCCTCGGGTCGAAAGGTCATGTGGTCCTTAATCCCGCACTGCTCCCGGATGGATTAACTCAGGCCGAGTATATGGACATCTGCCTGTCAATGCTTCGCTGTGCTGATGCTGTTTTCATGCTGCGTGGCTGGGAAAAATCTGCAGGCGCCCGCGCGGAGAATGCCCTGGCCGAGAAGCTGGAAATGGAAATTATCTTCCAGGAAGAGGAACGCGCAGCATGAACAGAGCCTCACCAGTTGATTTGAGGAAAAGCCTCGAAATTGCAAACCACCTGGCGCATATCGGGATTCGCTTTGTGCCGATCCCGGTGACGACCGATGAAGAATTCCAGACGCTGGCCGCCGAGTTATCGCGACGGCTTGAGCAGATGGCGGTCGAAGCAAGATGAAAGAGACCTATACGGTGAAAGTGGAAGGCGTGAAGGTCTGGGTTGAGGTGGTGAACCGGAAGGCGAGTTACGTGGCCACGGCAATGACCGGGATGCGGCGACTGCGATACCTACCTGGGCAGGTTTCCTGATAACGAATAATTCTTTGGAAAAAATATTATGAACGAACAACAAAATAATGAACAAATTGCCGAGCCGGGTGCAGTTGAAATGCTATCAAGAGCATCCATCGCAGATGTACTTGCACAGCGTATTACCGTTATGTCTACCAGCCCCAAAATGTTGGAAATCATCGATAAACGGGTAGAGAAATTCCTCGTTGATGTCATCGATGACTCGTTCTCGTCGTGGGGTGACTTCAGCAAAGGCGCGAAAGAAGCCTTTAAAAATGCCCTCCCTGGCAACATTGATAGCGTCATTGATCTGGCCCGCTACAACTCCATGATCGCCGACCGCCTGAGTGCGGTGTTCGCCAGCAGCAATATCACCAACGACATGGTGCAAAAGGCTGAGAAAGCGCTCAAAAATGCGATGGAAGAAGATCTTCTACCGCCAGTAATCAAGCTCAGCGTCCTGCTGGAGGCATTCATTGATGACCACGCTGAGCAGGCTCGTGAGGAAAACTGGGAATTCCCGGACTTCCGGCTCATCGACAGCGAGAGCGTTCTGAGTACGGAGTATAAGCACTTCTATTTCGATAAGAGCAAAGAAGGTTATAGCCGCTATAGCAGCGAACGCAGTAAATATAGCCTGGATAACTGCCTGGACATGCGTGCGATTGAAGGTGAGCAGATCGACGGAGACCAGGTGTTTGAGGTTTACAGCGCCAAGATTGATGACCAGTTCGTGCAGCGCATCGTTAATACCACCGGGCTGCGTTCCAAGTGGGAAAAGATGGTGTTCGCGCTTTATTACGGCCAGTCGAAGATCGTTATCGACTGCGACCCGGATGACTACGGCTACCCGGGATATGACTGAATCATTCAGGAATAACTGATAACGATTTATCAACGTCACAACACCGGCACTTTTATACTCGTGCCGGTTACCTGAGGTGAACCATGTCACAGGTGATTTTTAACAAAGAATGGGTAGTTGAAGCCGAACTAACTTCACTCACAGGTCTGAGTGAACGTCAGATTGAAAAGTATCGCCAGGGTTGCTGGGTAGAGGGTTTGCATTTCAAACGTGTCTCACCAACAGGCGAAAAAACACTCCGGGGCACTACCTGGTATAACCATCCAAAAATAAATCAGCTTATACAGGATTCGTGAAATGGCGGCTTTTCCGACTGGTGTTGAAATCAGAAACAAAAAGATCTGTATCTGGTTCATGTTCAGAGGTAAGCGTTGCCGTGAAATTCTCAAAGGCTGGGCTAATACACCAGCCAATATTAAAAAGGCTGGCAACCTCCGCGCCTTAATTGTCAGCGAGATCAATTTAGGTGAATTTGATTACAACCAGCGTTTTCCCTCATCAGACAGGGGCAATAAAACCGTAACCACAGTTTCAGCGCGCACTTTCTTTGAGCTTTGCGAGTTATGGGCAAACGTGAAAGAAACTGAGATTACCGCGAATACTATGCGTAAAACGCGCTCACAGCTGGATACGTTGATCCACATTATTAACGGAGATACGCCTATAGCGACTATTCGCCATAGTGACATCCTTAACTACAGAAAGGAGCTGCTCAACGGGGAAACTCTTTACCTGGCAAACCCAAGAAGCAACAAGCAGGGACGCACAGTCCGTACGGTGAATAACTATATTTCGCTGCTCTGACTAAGGAGGTCATTTTGGAGTTGCCGAATGAAAACTACCTTCGGTTCTCACTGTGACTCGGCGTAGATGTCTTTTTCAGTCACGTCTG
>JGI20225J20221_1003580_pt1 | contig 16326 bp, 11 predicted proteins | sample BioMet4_FD_20221 | JGI IMG/M metagenome (IMG submission 20221) | reverse complement strand
CCATATATACATGGAGTTAAAACTGATCAGGTAATGGGAGGAGATAAAGCCTTGTCAGTACGTGAGCATGAAGAAGAATGGAATGATATATTAGGAAACATAAGCGGAGCAGTTGATATTTTGGCTTTTCAAGATGGCCAGGTAGACTACAATGAATTGTATGATTATTTGGTTACGAACAAAAAATTGGCTGATAAACATGGGATGAAATGTTGGACTAATATAGAATCGTTTGATAGAGATATGCCTATTCGTTTTNTNCCNATAAAGTGGGAGAAGCTTTTATTAAAACTAGAACTTGCTCGGAAAGCAGGAATGGAGAATGCTATAACATTTGAATTTTCCCATTTTATGAGTCCTAATTCAGCTTATTTGCAAGCTGGACATCTGTACAATAGATATTGTGAGCATTTTAATTTGTAGTAAACCAATCTAAAGATTTTATGAAATGAGTAAAAAAGTTAACAAAAAACAGAGGTTTTTAACTTCAATGTTTGTTGTGTTCTTTCTATGCACGGTAAATTGCTTTGCACAGAACACAATAAAAGGAATTGTAAATGATGGCAAGGGAGAATCCATACCGGGAGTTTCTGTTGTCGTAAAGGGCACGACTATTGGTGTGATAACAGACCTTGATGGTAAGTTCAGCATTAATGCGAAGACTACAGATGTATTAGTATTTTCCTGCGTTGGAATGACTACTCAAGAAGTCAAAATAAACAATCGACGCTTCATTACAGTAAAGATGGAAGAAGACATTGCTTTGTTAGATGAAGTTGTGGTAGTAGGCTATGGTACTCAGAAGCGTACAAGTGTTACAGGAGCTGTTTCTACAGTATCAGATAGGGAAATACTAAAAGCTCCTACAATGAGTATTAGTAATATTGTTGGTTCGAGAGTGTCAGGTATTGCCGCCGTACAATCCAGCGGACAGCCTGGAAGCGATAATGCGTCATTGACAATACGAGGTCAAGGAAGTATTGTGTATATAATTGACGGTATTAGGCGTAGTGTCGCTGATTTTAATGGACTCGATCCTAATGAAATAGAATCTGTATCTGTACTAAAGGATGCTTCTGCTGTTGCTGTTTATGGACTTGATGCCAATGGCGCATTTATTGTTACGACAAAGAAAGGTCGGGAGGAAAAGACGACTATTGCTTATTCTGGAGAATTTGGCATTAGCCAGAATGCAAATGAGCAACAATGGTTAGATGGTCCTGGTTATGCTTATTGGTATAATAAAGCACGTGAATTGGACGGTGATGCAACGGTATTTACTTCTGAAATGGTACAAAAAATGAGAGATGGAGTGGATGGCTGGGGAAATACAAACTGGTACAAAGAAATTATGGGAACAGGTACTAGGCAGCATCACAATATATCTGTTTCTGGAGGAACTGATAAAGCGCATTTCTTTACATCATTAGGTTATATGGATGAAGAAGGTAACATTGATAAATTCAATTATAACCGATTAAATCTTCGTTCAAATATAGATGCTAAAATAGCAAAGAATTTGACGTTTACTTTAGGTGTCTCCGGACGTGTAGAAAAACGGAATGCTCCTCGTTACTCGGCAGACCCGGATGCTTGGCTTAATATTACTCAACAAGTTATTAGGGCACTCCCGTATGCTCCTAAGACAATGCAATATAATGAAAAAACTTATTATGTTTCTACTCCTACAGATTCATCGCCTGTCAATCCGCTGGCTGCCATATATGAGTCAGGCTACAATAAGTCAAATAATTCATATATTCAATCGAATTTCAGTCTAGAATATGATGCTCCTTGGCTTAAAGGGTTGAGCTTTAAGGTGCAAGGATCATACGATTTGACATACACATTTACAAAAGCATTATCTATTCCTTTTAAAGCCATGATAATGAATTTGCCTAATGCAAATACTACGGCTTTGACTTATTATTTGGGGAACGATGCTTCTGGTACTAACACTAGTTTGGGAGAATCCGCAGCTCGTGCTTATAATCTTACTACTCAAACCAGTGTGAATTATGAAAATAAGTTTGGAAAACATTCAATCAATGCAATTGCGTTGGCGGAAATCCGTGAAAACAAAAGTAATGCTTTGAGCGCAACTGGATATGGCTTAGATTTTCTTTCACTTGATGAACTTGATAAAATTGTCAATAAAACAGGAAGTGGAGAAACAAAGTATCCTGATATAGGAGGTTATAGTGGTATGACGCGTGTTGCTGGGTTTATGGGACGTATTAATTATGCCTATGATGATAAATATTTGCTTGAAGCATCGTTACGTTATGACGGTAGCTACCTTTTTGGAGGAATGAATAAACGTTGGGTCACTTTGCCGGGACTGTCATTGGGTTGGCGTATAAATAAAGAAGATTGGTTTAATCTCCCCTTTGTGGATAATTTGAAAGTAAGAGGGGGAATTGGAAAAACAGCGACTAGTGGCATTAGTGCTTTTCAATGGCGTAATACAATGGCTCTTTCTACGAATCAGGTCGTCATAGGCGGTAACTCCCAGAGCATGATATATGCTTCTGTCCTTGGAAATCCTAATCTTACGTGGGCACAATGTCTTAATTATAACCTAGGGTTTGATGCCACATTATGGGGCGGTTTATTAGGTATGGAATTTGATGCTTTCTATAAATATGAGTATGATAAGCTTGGGGCTGTTTCTGGCACATATCCTCCTTCTGTTGGTGGTTATTATTTTTCGACTGCTAACGTAAATAAAGTTGATTATAAAGGATTTGATTTGACATTTTCTCATCGTAATAGCATTGGTAAATTTAACTATGGTGCAAAATTGATATGGTCTTATACAAAAGGTAGATGGCTAAAATATAGTGGAGATGCAGAAAATACACCAGATTACGCCAAGCTTACAGGTAAACCCATTGGCGCAAAATATGGATATATAGCATTGGGACTATTTAAAGATGAGGCTGATATTGCCAATTCTCCTGTAATGGAAGATAAAGCTGTACTTCCTGGATATATCAAATATTTGGATAGGAATGGAGATGGTGTTATTACCTATGCACAAGATATGGGATATGTAGGAAAAAGTAGCATTCCTACACATACCGGTTCATTGAATTTGTTCGGTGATTACAAAGGATTCGATTTCGATGTTCTTTTCTCTTGGGGATTGGGCAGCGAAGTAGCTTTAACCGGTGTATATACTGCAAGCGGTTCAGAGGGAATTATGGATAATACAGGTTATACCAAGCCATTCTATCATGGAGGAAATTCTCCTGTTTACTTGGTTGAAAAATCATGGACTCCGGAAAATACAAATGCAGAATTTCCACGCTTATCATTAGTCCCAATCAGTTCGAACAATGCATTTTCTTCTACATTCTGGTATAAAAATGGAGATTATTTACGCTTGAAAACAGCTCAGATTGGTTACAATCTTCCCAAACAGTGGCTCTCTTATATAGGAATTGGTGGATTCAGAGTTTATGCAGAAGGATATAATCTTCTTACCTTTAGTAAAGTAAATAAATATAATATTGATCCTGAATCACCTGCTGTAAACAACGGTTATTATCCGCAGCAACGGACTTTTTCTTTAGGGGTTAAGGTAACATTCTAAAAGCAGACATTATTATGAAAAATAAATTTATTAATATATTATTAGGTATTTTACTCTTGAGCATAACGTCGTGTGACAATTGGATTGATGGAGTAAAGCAAACCGCTACAGTAAGTGATGAAATAGTCTGGAACGATGAATCTAGTGTAAACTTGTATTTAAATGGATTATATACTTACTTATATAAGTATGGGCAATTTGGAACTTTACAATTTGAGGGTAGTTTGACCGAAAGCTTGACAGAGACGTTTAAATATGGTTCGTATGCGCTGGGTGATAGAGCCGGGCACTCTAATAATTATGTTTTCAATCCCGAAGCAATTTCTTCAGCTGGATGTTTATACGATTGCTGGGGGACAGCTTATGAAAATATCCGTCGTATCAATCAATTTCTTGCCATGCAGCAAAAGTATTCCACATTTTCTGAAACGAAAAATTTGCAGTGGGAGGCCCAAGCCCGTTTTTTCCGTGCTTTTGTCTATTTCCAGTTAGCTAAACGCCATGGAGGAGTTATATTGCGTAAAGATATAAACATGAGTAATGACCAAGCGCGTAGTAGTGCGGGAGAAACATGGCAATTTATCGCTGATGATTTGGATTTTGCTGCACAAAACTTGCCAAAAGAGTGGGATAGTGCGAATAAAGGACGCGTAACTAAAGGAGCTGCTTTCGCTTTTAAATCTCGTGCAATGCTCTACGCTGAGCGCTGGCAAGATGCATATAATGCAGCCGATAGTGTTATCAAATTGAACCAGTATGGGTTGATGGATAGCTATGAAGATGCATGTAAAGGTAATAATAAAGAGTCTATTCTTGAATTTGATTTTGCTATTGTGGGGCCTTACCATAGCTTTGACAAATGGTATGTGCCTGCCTGTGATGGATTTGAGTTTGGTGCACTTGGAACTCCCACACAGGAAATGGTCGAAGCTTACGAGAAAGCTGATGGTACCAAAGTCGATTGGTCGGCATGGCATGGTTCATCTACTACGACAGTTCCGCCTTATGCTCAATTAGAGCCGCGATTTAAGGCAACGATTATATATCGGGGTAGTGTCTGGAAAGGAAAAACAATGGATTGCAGTGTAGGTGGTACTAATGGTGAGTTTATGCCTTATCGCGAACAACCTTATTCGTATGGTAAGACTGTAACTGGTTATTTCTTGCGTAAATTATTGAATGAAAAGTTGACGGATATAAATGGTACACCAAGTACACAACCTTGGGTGGAAATACGTTATGCAGAAGTACTGTTGAATAAAGCTGAAGCTGCTTATCGTTTAAATAAAATAAGTGATGCGCAATCAGCCATGAATGAAGTTCGAGCACGTAAAGGTGTCAATTTGCCTGCCAAAACTTCTACAGGGAATAATTGGTTTAATGATTATCGAAATGAGCGTAAAGTAGAATTGGCTTATGAAGGACACCTTTTCTGGGATATGCGCCGTTGGAAACTTGCTCATACAGAATATACTGGTTACCGAGTACATGGTTTTAAAATTACTAATGGTGGTACATATGAATACATTGATTGCGATTATCAGGACCGAAGATTCTTACAGAAACTTTATGTGCTTCCGATTCCGGATGATGAACTGAAAAATAATTCGCTTATCGAACAATATGACGAATGGAAATAACTTGAAAACAGAAAACAATGAAAAATAAAATATTATTATTTCTATCGGCAATTGCGCTCATAACGGGCGTGGCTGCTTGTCAAAGCCCTGAAGAATTGACCCCTTCGATGTCGCGTAATGGCATTAATAGTGTCACGGCATCTTTCCCTGATGACAACAGTGACGAGAATAGTTTCAGTAGTGAAATAAATTATGAGAGTCATACGATAACAATTGTTATCCCTTATAATTATCCCAAAAATTCGGATAATGTCATGACTCTTTCCAATCTTACAAAAATGAAGGTTAAGGCCAACTTGGATGATAATGTCTATGTAGAACCTTCATTGCACTTTCTGGATTTATCAAAAGAAAATTATATTTCTGTAATTGATCAGACAAAGAAAAAAACATCGTATAAAATTTTAGCGGAGATTCGTAAGAGCGCAGAATGTGCAATTACTTCGTATGTATTATCGAATGTTGGTAGTGCCGGGTTGACAGGTATAATTAATGAAACTGCAAAGACCATATCATTTATCTCGTTGGATAATTTGGGTACTCAGCTTGCACAGCTCTCTCTCTCTCATGGAGCCACTATTTCACCAGATCCAAGAACCATTGCACAAAATTATGATCAAGAATTTTCTGTTACGGTAACGGCCCAGAATGGTACGAATAAGGCTGTGTATAATATTAAGAAAGCTATTCCGAATAAAATATCGAGTGGTATTCGTTCGGGAAGTGCAAAACTTCTATGGAAGAGAAAGTTGACTGTTGATTTGGGAGCGCCAGTTAATTTGCATGGTGGATTGGCTGCTACAAAAGACTATGTGGTAATAAGTACTCGAACAGCTCAAAGCCTTGTCCTTAATGCTAAAACTGGAGCACAACTCACTTCAGTAGATGTTTCAGCGATAGGTGGAAATATAGGCTTAGGTAATTTCTACAATACAGCTGATGATGCGGGCCACGTATTAATTTCTAATTTAGCACAGAATCACGGAACGTTCAAGATATGGAAACTTGATTTGCTTTCCGGAACTCCTCAAATCTATATTGACTGGTCGGACAATACAACACTTGCTGTTGGGCGTAAGTTTTCAGTACAAGGTAGCATCGATGGCAATGCTATTATCACTGCGCCTATACTTACCGGGACAAGCAATAGATTTGCACGTTGGAAAGTAGTTGGAGGTGTATTGCAATCGCAAACGCCCGATATTATCACAGTATCCGGGACTTCGTGGACAACAAATGTAGATGTAGTTCAATCTTCTGCGACCGATGTAAATGCCGACTATTTCATTGCTACATATACCTCTCCTTATACCTTGTTAACATGGATGAATGGCAGTACAAATGCAGTACGGGCAACGTTGGTAAATGTTAGTGGTAATTTTATACCTAATGCAGTAGATTACACGGTGTTTAACAATATTCCTTATGTCTTAGTGAACTATATTAATAGTTTTACTTGGGGGCAAGCAGATCAGATATTCTTAGTTAACGCCGGGAATGCGGGTAATTTCACAGCTCCATATAATGAATGGGGAGCACCGACGTCAACAGGTGGTGCATTGGAATGGACAGTTGGTTTGGATAGCAGTGGCTATAGTTTATTTAATCACACAGCTGCAGGAGACACTAATGCCAACGGGAATGGTACCGGTGATGTTGCTTTCACCCAGTCCGATGATGGTTTCTACCTTTACGTATACTTTATGTTTACGAACGGATATGTGGCCTGCTATCAATTTGATTGCATTGACATGTAGAAGCATAAGGTAAAAGATCTTTGTAAAAGCCCGCGGCTTTTGTCAATTAAAAAGCTGCGGGTTTTTAATATGAAACCTAAAAAAATGAAATATGAATCTATTGAAGACATTATTAGTTGGGCTATTGAGTATTGTTGCTTTTTCGTGCCAAAAGTCGCAGCCCGATTATTGGAAGGATGATGGAGGAGACAATGGAGGAGGAAGTCCTTCTAATGCTGATAAACCACGCTATATCTGGATAGATGCGGCTGCCAATTTTCCAGACTTTGCCAATAGTAAAGAAAATATAGCCCGGGATCTTACTTTAGCTAAAAATGCAGGGTTTACGGATGTAGTGGTAGATGTCCGACCGACTTCNTCGCGATTTATCAAAGCAAGGATGGGCTACTATGCTAAATACTAGTGGTGGCATTGTCAGTTCAATGCAGGCAGATGGTAGCGAAAAGTTTTTGAATCCTGTAAACGAGGAAGTACAAACATTTCTTTGTGACCTTTTGAAAGATTTGGCTAAATATGATTTAGATGGGATATTTCTTGATCGTGGACGATTTCAAGGACTTCAAAGTGATTTTTCCGATTACACACTTACCCGTTTCCGACAATACCTCGGCAATGTTGATGTATCGGCTGCAGATATTTTATCGCCGGGGGCCACTGCCCTTCCTGCTACTTATACGCCTTATCTCACTCGTTGGCTGGAATTTCGAGCAAAAGTCATATATGATTTTATGACAAAGGCTAGAAATGCGGTGAAATCGGTTAATTCTTCGGTTAAGTTCGGAGTTTATGTGGGTGGGTGGTATTCATCCTACTATGAAAATGGTGTTAACTGGGCGAGTCAGAAGTATAATACCTCCACGTACTATAAATGGGCGACTGCAAACTATAAGAATTTTGGCTTTGCTGGTATCATGGATCAAATGCTCATTGGAGCATATGCCTCTCCTCTTAATGTATATGGAAACGGTGAATGGACAATGCAAGGTTTTTGTGCATTGGCAAAAGACAAGACAAAAGGGGATTGTCCAATTGTTGCCGGGGGGCCGGATGTAGGAAACTGGGATCCCAATAATCTTGCTACTCAAGAACAAGAAAATGAGGCTATTGTCAATTCTGTCAAAGCCTGTATGGACGTTTGTGATGGCTATTTTCTGTTTGATATGATTCATTTGAAATTGGCAAATCAATGGCAATATGCTAAGCAAGGCATTGAGCAGGCTATTAAATGAGGATATAACATGAAATAGCAATTTAAGTTATTAGTTAAAAATGTTATTGAAGTATACGATTATGATTATAAAACGATTTTATTTTGTAGCAATAACCTTTCTCGCTTTTTTAATGTATTCTTGTGGAGAAAGATATCCAGACCACCCTTGGGAATGGGATAATGAGGATACTGAAAAGAATCCTACTATTACGGCACAAGGCTGGACTGCTGCCAATAGTTATGGCGAACTTCCGGCTTATATCCAAGTCTATAAATCGCCGGACCAATTATCAGGAAAGAAAGCGATTGCATATATTGCTGTTGCTGATATGGCAAAAACCTCTTTTGATATTTTGGGTGATGTCGCTTATTCAACAGAAGCAAACGGATATGGAGGGTCAGCACTGACTACTCCTTCTGAATTTTATCAAAAGTCAAAATATACTATTATAACGAATGCAGGATTATTTTATGCTGCTAATGAGTTTTATTATTCCCAGAACTTAGTTGTTCGTGGCGGGAAGATGTTGTGTATTAACCAAAATTATTATTCTGAGGATTGGACGAAGCTTTGGTATCCTACCGTCGGGGCTTTTTGCCAGATGCAGGATGGGACATTCCAAACGGTATGGACATACTATAGTAATACAGATAAAGTAAATTATTATTATCCTGAACCTGCAAATAATGATATTAAAAAGGAACCACTGGAAGTTCCTTCTTCGACTTTTCCGGCTGGAGCTAAGATACTGAATGCAACTAATGCGATCGGAGGTGTTACTGTATTGCTACATGGCGGAGAAATTAAGAATACCTATGTACAAGAAATGCTGGATATTTCAGCTGCTACGAATCAGCCGCGAACAGCAATCGGTTATACTGCTGATAAAAAAATGATTCTCTTTGTTTGTGAAGGACGGAATATGACTGAAGGTGTCTCCGGTCTGACAACTGCCGATGTTGCAAAAGTTATGAAAGATCTTGGTTGCACTGAAGCATTGAATTTAGATGGGGGAGGCTCTAGTTGCATGTTGATCAATGGGAAAGAAACCATTAAGGGTAGTGATGGCAAACAGCGTAGAGTATTGACAGCTATTGGCTTGAAATAGAATATATAAAGTCCAGTAGATGTGTTTGTAAAAATAAAACTATTTTGAACCATAATGAAACGTTTTTCTATTATATTTTTATTGTGCCTGCAGGTTTTGGGTTTACAAGCACAATTTTCTTTTCATGATGCCTCTTGTTTTCCATTGTTCGGAAAAGCTAGTCAAATGACGAAAACCCTTTACGACCGTTTGCCTGATTCGTTAGAGCAAATTTCACGATCTACATTGTGGCATTTGAGTTTAAATACAGCAGGAATGGCATTACGCTTCCGTACAAATTCCACTACAGTGGCAGTTAAATGGGAGAGCCGTTTTGACTATCACATGAGTCATATGACTGATGTGGGGGTAAAGGGACTTGATTTGTATTGCTTGGAAGGAGGAAAAAACTGGAGATTTGTCAATAGCGCACGTCCTATTGGGAAAAATAATCAAGTAACAATAATCTCTAATATGCTACCGATAGAAAGAGAGTTTATGTTATACCTTCCGTTATACGATGGAATAACTTCTTTATTTATCGGCATTGATTCTTTATCAACCATAACAGTTCCGAGCGTTCAACTTCCAGAAAGAAAGAAACCTGTGGTTTTTTACGGAACAAGTATTCTTCAAGGTGGGTGTGCTTCCCGTCCCGGTATGGCTTCTACCAATATCATATCTAGAAGGCTAAATAGAGAATGTATTAATTTGGGATTTAGCGCAAATGCTTTTCTCGACTTGGAAATTGCTAAGGTAATGGCAGAAGTAAATGCAGGCGCTTTTGTTCTGGATTTTGTGCCTAATGCAACTGTTCAACAAATGAATGAAGAAATGGTGGAATTTTATAAAATACTTCGGGAAAAGCATAAAAACACTCCAATTATATTTATTGAAGATCCTGTTTTTACTCATTCTTGTTTCGACCAGATAATTGCTAAAGAGGTGAAAGACAAAAATAATACCTTGAGTTCTATCTTTCATTATTTGAAACAGCAAGGAGATAGGAATATTTATCTGATTTCCTCCAAATCGATGCTAGGTGACGATGGGGATGCAACCGTTGACGGTATTCATTTTACAGATGTAGGCTTCATGAGGTACGTTGACTTAGTATATCCATTCCTAAAACGAGTATTAAATCAATAGTGTTTTGGAGGAGAATATGCTTATTGTAATTAATTGGTTATTTATTGAATAAAAGATATGAAAAATCTATTGCGATTTTGGCTCGGAATATTAGGGCTATTTATATCATTCGGTATTCAAGCAAAGGTTTCTTTGACTTCCATTTGGGGCGATAATATGGTATTGCAGCAAAAGTCGGCGGTTGTGTTTACCGGAAATTCTACAATAGGTAAAAAGGTTTCCGCCAATGCTTCATGGGATGGAAAAACCGTCTATGCAGACTGTGATAAGAATGGGAGCTTCACTTTAAAGCTCAACACTCCCTCTTATGGTGGCCCATACGCCATCACCTTTTCCGATGGGGACCGGCTGATACTGAAAAATATATTAATAGGCGAAGTCTGGTTTTGTTCGGGACAGTCTAATATGGAGATGCCGGTGAAAGGCTTTAGAGGGCAGCCTGTATATAGTTCACAAGAATATATAGTTTCTGCCGATGTCAAAAGACCTATGAGACTTTATACCGTGAAGAATGCGTGGAGTACCACCCCTAAATCCGATGGAATTGATGGGTGTTGGAGTGAGACATCACCTGAGAATGTGGCGAATTTTAGTGCGGCGGCTTATTTCTTTGGAAATCAGTTGCAAAAGACCTTGAAAATACCCGTCGGATTAATCAATTGCTCTTGGAGTGCTTCGAAAATAGAAGCGTGGATGAGCCGGGAAACACTTTCTTCTTTTGCCGGTGTGGAACTACCGGATGTAAGTGCCACGGACTTTGGTTGGCCTGCCGGAACTCCTACTTTATTGTGGAATGCAATGGTAAATCCCTGGAAGGGTTTTCCTGTAAAAGGAGTAATATGGTATCAAGGTGAAGCCAACTCGGCAAATCCGGATTTATACCGGAAGCTTTTTCCCGCAATGATCTCCCAATGGCGGACATTTTGGCATCAGGCGGAATTGCCGTTTTACTACGTTCAGATTGCTCCCTGGCAGTCCGAGGGCAGTGATAAGTTCGATTGGGCCTTATTCCGGCAATGTCAGCTTGACTTAATGAAGGAAATTCCTAATGTGGGAATGGCTATAACAGCTGATGCCGGTAGCGAGAAGTTCATTCATCCTCCTTATAAAATTAAAGTGGGTGAGAGATTGGCATATTGGGCTTTGGCTAAGACTTATAATTTAAAAGGGTTCATGTATTCGGGCCCTGTTTATAAGCAATGTAAACTGACCGAAGGAAAGGTGGAAGTTGATTTTGATTTTGGAGCTGACGGACTGGTGCCAGAAAATGAGCCGGTCACAGGATTTGAATTGGTTGATCGCGAAGGGCAAGTTGTTCCGGCTTCAGCCGAAATAATCAATGGCTCTTCTGTTGTAAAGGTCTGGAATGAGAATGTTCCTAATCCGGTTGAAGTACGTTATTGTTTCCGTAATTTCAAAATAGGAAACTTGTGTAATAATGCAGGTCTGCCTGCTGCACCATTTAAAGCAATCATTAAGTAAATATAAAATTTATCCTATGAAATCATCTAAAATATTGATCGTTCTGTTCTTTATCGGGCTTGTTCTTTTTAGTGGTAAAGCCGATTGTAAGATAGTGAAGCCGTCATCTGTTTCGCACAAACAGGCTTTGATGTGGATTGATGCAGAAGCTAATTTTGCACGTTTCAGTCATAAAGACTCCATAACGTATTATCTGAAAAAGATAAAATCACTTGGATTCACCCATGCCATTGTGGATGTTCGTCCCATCACCGGGGAGGTATTGTTTGACAGTAAGTATGCTCCTCGCATGAACGAATGGAAAGGTGCCAAAAGGGGGAACTTCGATTATCTGGGAGAGTTTATCAGGCAAGGTCACCAAATGGGACTGAAAATATATGCTGCGCTGAATGTATTTTGTGCCGGGCACAATTACTTTGATCGGGGATTGGTTTATGATGGTCATCCGGAATGGGCTTCCATGGTTTATACTCCCGATAAAGGGATTATCTCCATAATGGATGAAAAACAGAAGTATGGAGCTATGACCAACCCGATAAATGAGGAATATCGTACGCATATTTTGAATGTGTTGAAAGAATTGGTTGCCAAATATCCGGCTCTTGACGGGTTAATGCTTGATCGTGTCCGTTACGACGGCATCAGTGCCGACTTTTCTCCATTATCCCGAAGTAAATTTGAAGAATATATTGGAAGTAAAGTAGAAAACTATCCCGAAGACATTTTTAAATGGGTTAAGGGTGAGAATAATAAATATGTTCCGCAATGGGGAAAATATGCTTTGAAATGGTTTGAATGGCGCACTAAAAACATTACCGAATTTATGGCTTTGGCGCGCAAGGAAGTAAAACTAGTCAATCCTCGAATATCCTTCGGAACGTATACCGGTGCCTGGTATCCTTCATATTACGAAGTCGGAGTTAATTTTGCAAGCAATAAATACGACCCGAGTAAAGACTTTAATTGGGCTACCCCAAAATATGGAAGTTATGGATATGCCGAATTGATAGATCTGTATTCAACCGGAAACTATTACACGGATATCACGATAGACGAGTATAAGAAACATAATCGCACGATTTGGAATGAAACCGACAGTCAGGCTCAGGAAGGCACTTGGTATTGTGTGGAAGGCTCCTGTCAACACCTCAGGAAAATACTGAAGAATAATAAGTTTATGGGAGGCGTGTTGGTCGATCAGTTCTATGATAACCCTCAAAAACTATCAAAATCCATTGCAATGAATCTCTTGCAGTCCGACGGTCTGATGGTATTCGATATTGTGCATATCATCACTAAAAATCTTTGGAAAGAAGTAGAAGAGGGCATGAAAGAAGGAGGAGCTCTATGAAGCAACGGGCTTTTGCTTTGGATGCATTGCGGGGATATGCCATTCTGACGATGGTACTTTCCGCTACAATTGCAGGAGGTATTCTGCCGGCATGGATGTACCATGCCCAGACTCCTCCTCCCACACATGTTTTTAACCCCGATATACCCGGGTTGACTTGGGTTGATCTGGTGTTTCCTTTCTTTCTGTTTTCCATGGGAGCTGCTTTTCCTTTTTCTATCGGTAAAAGACTTGAGGCAGGAGAGAGTCGCTTAAGATTGACTTATGATGCATTAAAACGCGGGTTACAACTGACTTTTTTTGCAATATTCATACAGCACTTCTACCCATACGTGTTGAGTAATCCGCAAGATCTACGCTCGTGGCTATTGGCTATATGCTGCTTTATCGTACTTTTTCCGATGTTCATGCGCATTCCGCTGAATATGCCCTCATGGGGACATCAAACGATAAAATGGGGTTCGTATGCCATTGCTACTGCAATGTTACTAACGGTCGACTATGCGGATGGGCAAACTTTCAGTTTGTATCATAGCAACATTATTATCCTTCTGTTGGCCAATATGGCTTTCTGGGGAACCCTTGTCTATGTATTTACCATGAACAACCGTTGGCTGAGGGTTGGAATATTGGCATTGCTTGCTGGCATTATTTGCAGCTCGAAAGTGGGAGGATGGCAGCGTTCACTATTCGATTTCACTCCTCTTCCATGGATGTATAAATTTGATTATTTGAAGTACCTCTTCATTGTATTGCCGGGTAGTATTGCCGGTGAATACTTGCTTCAGTGGATGAAAACCCGCAATGTAAACGCACCGGAGGAGCGCCCTGTAAAAGCTATAGGGATGTTGTTGGTCTCAGTCGGAATTATCATCTGTAATCTTGTGGGGTTATACAATCGTTGGTTGACGCTCAACCTGTTGTTGGTAGCTGTGTTGCTCTCTATCGGATTTCTCTTATTACGCAAGGCTCGGGAATCTTCTCTGCTGTGGCGCAACTTATTTGCATTGGGAGGCTTCCTGTTGCTGTTAGGGCTTTGTTTCGAATCGTTTGAGGGAGGCATAAAAAAAGATCATGCCACTTTCAGCTACTTTTTCGTGACATCCGGATTGGCTTGCATGGGGTTGATCGCTTTCCATATTCTCTGCGATTACTTTCACTGCCTGAAATCGACTCGATTCCTTGTGATGTCCGGACAGAATCCGATGATAGCTTATGTTGCAGGTGATCTTCTCATCATGCCTGTTATGGGTATATTGGGCGTTACTTCGCTATTAAGCTATTTCCATACGAATGTCTGGCTGGGATTCTTGCAAGGAATTATCCTGACGTCCTTGTCACTTTTGGTTACGATGTTCTTTACCCGTATAAAATGGTTCTGGAGAACATAACGACTCTTATAGGTGCTAGGGCGGAAAATAATTTGAATATCTTTCTTGAATAAAGATATTGCGAACTGGTAATTAGCAGTTGTCTTTCTTTTATTATATTTAGATTCTTACTTTCAGTTTAATATTATGTAAGATGTTAAAAAAAATACTGTTATGCTTAATAGGCATTTTGGAGATTGTTACTCTTTCCGCTCAAACCAATCATCTTAGATTTGACAAAAATAGAACATTCAAGATAGTCCAATTTACTGATCTTCATTATGATTGTACCGATTCTTTGAAAGGTCAGAAAGCGCTGGATATAATGAATGAAGTATTGGATTCTGAACATCCTGATTTTGTTGTTTTTACAGGTGATTTAATAGTTTCTAAACATGCACTTAAAAGTTTGGATATCGTGTTGCAGCCATGTATTAGCCGTCTTATTCCTTATGCCGTAGTGTTTGGTAATCATGATGATGAGCATGGATCTAGTCGATTTCAATTATATGATTATATTGCAAAGAAGCAAGGTTCTGTAATGCCTACTCGCAAAAAGAGTCATCTATTAGATTATGTTTTAACTATTAAATCTTCTGGCAATATCGCAAAAAACGCTTCTTTACTATATTTTTTTGATTCCAATTCATATTCGAAAAACAAGTCAATTCCGGGCTATGCATGGATTGGTTTTGAACAAATTGGCTGGTATAGAAGTATGAGTAAAATATTTATGAAAAAGAATGATGGAAATCCTCTTCCTGCATTGGCGTTTTTCCATATTCCCCTCCCTGAGTATAGGGATGCATCTATAAACTCAAAAAGTAAAGTCATAGGCATTAAAGATCAAGAAGTATGTGCTCCAAATGTTAACTCCGGTTTGTTTGCTTCTATCAAAGAATGTGGCGATATAATGGGTGTTTTTGTTGGGCACGACCATAATAATGATTTTGCAGTTCAATATAGAGAAGTCGTACTTGCTTATGGTCGATACACTGGTGGAGATATTCCGTATGTAAATGTGAGTAACGGCGCTCGTGTAATCATTCTAAAGGAGAACGTGCGCCAATTTGATTCCTATATTCGTACATCTAAGAATGGAATTGAATCTAGCTTCTCATATCCAGATAGTTTTAACTAAATGATATATATATTCTTATTTAATCTTATGGTATTATAAAAATTGATCTATCTCTCTTTATCTATTCTTCTACGGGCGTGGTATCTACTTTCAACTGGGCTGTCTGCGCCAGTGCCAGACCCGAAACAATGTAAGTATTTAATCAATCAGTTAAAAAAAGTATTCTCGCTGTCAATACGTAAAATTTCTGCTCTCAGGCTAAGAGTGGTGACTTCTAAGTCAAAAAACTTTGGAAATATACTTGGGCGCATGATATTCCCAGCTCTATTTACCAACTCTTTATGTCTTTCACCTCCTCTACAAGTCAATCCTTTAAGATAGCCGCTATGATTGAAATGTATGTTAGCATTGCTCTTGTAAAATAATTATAGCTTTATTCTTTTTGATATATCTATAAAAGTATTTTTTCACTTATATTTGCGGATTAAAATGAGCGAATGATAATGGAAGTGGAGAAAATATGTTTTTACTATTATTCTATTCTTTCATTATTAGGTTGCTTTAGCATATAATATCAATTGAAAGATAAGCAGATATATT
>JGI20225J20221_1002114_pt1 | contig 16326 bp, 18 predicted proteins | sample BioMet4_FD_20221 | JGI IMG/M metagenome (IMG submission 20221) | reverse complement strand
CATGCCGAGGGAAAACCCGACGCTTTTGGCCGATTCGCCGGCCAGGACGCGCCTCACCGCCGCGAGCTTCTGCTCTTTCGCGAACTTCCTCGTGCGCCCGTGCCTCAGGCCCTCCGCGCCGAACCGCTCATAGACGTGGACCCACCTCGTGACTTTGTCATGCCAATCACCGATTGAACTCGGGCATCCTTCGGGGATGGGCACCCATCCCCCGGACATGTAGTCTTTCACCCACTTCAGCTTCTGCTCGAATGTGTACTTCATAAGAAAAGTACCCCGCTTTCTGGTTTGGTCCAGAGTTTGGGGTACACTTCACTTCGCCGCCATTTTCAGCTCTTGTCTCAAGAAAGCCGCTGTCAACGCTCATTCGAAGGATTATGTATTCATGGAGTTGCGGCAAGTAGGCTTTTTTCGGAGCCGGGGGAGCACACTAAGTTTAGCTTTTCTTTTGTTCTAACAGTGATTTCCAAATTTTGATAGCTTCTGCTGAATTGTAATCAAGAGCCATGAAAGGGAAACAACTTAGCGGATAAACTTTCCCTTGCGTTACGGCTTTGTTTTCTTCCTGTAATATGCTTCCGATGTCGCTGAAAGACCAACTGGGGGAATAGGAGCTTTTTAATATCTCATAATATCGAATGATAGAATCCAGCGAGACCATAGCAAAGGGTTTTGGTGGAAGATACTTGAATGGATGGCCGTTTTTCGGATTGGCGAATGGCGTTTCTCTTCGTATCAGTTTTTTGTAAGAATCGCTCGAGCAACAATCGAACGGTCTTTCCTTTGTAATATGTATGCAACCATCGCTTTTGAAACAATCGAAAAGAGCTTCTACCATAGGGTAATTGATGTAAAGGAGTCCATTTTGCGTTTCGTCATTGAAATATTTTTGAAGGGCTTTGATCTTTTCAGCACTGAAAAGATGGTATTTTGGATCGTAATCAAAGACGAGATAAATGAGTGAAAAATAATCCTGTGGACGTATTCCTGACGGGAAGTTATAACGTTTTTTCCTCTGCAAAAAGGCTGGAAGCGAATCGAATTCCTTTCTTTCAATCAAAGGTTCATAAAGTTCGTAAATCGAGGTTGTAAAAACACATATTTGGTAGCTGCCTTCCTTAAGAAATGAGACGAACGTTTTTGCTAGATGTGTGAATTGTTTTTTGTCGTTGGGACCCTCAAAAAGGATGAGAACTCTTTTTCCTTCATAAGTCATCGGAAAGAACCATCTTTTCTAGGCTGTTGCCTTGCCGGATTATCCGATTGGTGCTGTCAGCAAAACTTTTGATTTTTCCATCTTTTAAGTTCATATAGCAGTCTGGGCGCATGATGGCGTTATCAGCTAAATATGGATTGTGAGTGGTGACAATCGACTGATAACTATCGTCATCGTTTACGATTTTCAGTACGGATTGGGCAAGATTGAAATGATAGAAAGCATCGTATTCGTCGAGATAAAGGAAAGTGATTTTCCCTTTCATCTTGTCCATCCAATAAAAGAACAGGCAAAGTGAACGGGTACCGGTGGAAACGATGGGGAAAAAAGGATAGGAAGCGTTAGCAAATTTTGCATAAATACGTTTTCCCGTGACATCAGAAACCGCCATCAGCGAGAAATGGAGACCGCATTTTCCTAAAAATGTTTCGAATAGCTTTAATTTCGCCGGATCAGAAGCGATATATTGTTCGACGTTTTCGATGATATTGGTTTTTCCCATGTATTCATAGGCTCCCAGCGAGCGGAACCAAAGCATTCCAGTGGCAAATTCGTAAATGAGTCTAATAGGCGAAGTTTCGGGAAGATGCGCCGAAAAACCATAGATAGTCTTGATAACAGAATTATTAATATTGCGCCGCAATAGGGCTTGAGCGTTGTAATTGGAAATTTCCGGGAGGCTATTATCCATTTTGTTTGTCCTGTAATCATAAGAAAAAACGAGTTTTTGATTTACATAAATTTTTTCCCAAAGTAAAAGCATTGACTCACCCTTTTCATATTCGTAGACAATTTCGTCTTTCTCAAATTGGAAGACATAGCAGAAGGAAATTACTCCGAATGCGCAATCCCCATTTAGAGAAAAAAGGTAATTACCTGGATCCCTTTGGTTATCAGTAAGGTGCGTGGTGATGTCCATAATGGCAAAACCAAAATTGCTTTTTCCGCTGCCGTTCTTACCGTAAAGCAAGACTTTGTTGACCAATCCGCTTTTAATGAGGCCCTGATTAAAGTCGTAATCTCTGGTTTTTGCGAAATCAATGGTGCAGGTATCGCGAAATCCTTTGAACCCGGTGACGCTGAAAGCTTTAAGCATGTTTTTTGCTCCTTTTGGCACCTCTATCCTATAACTTGGCAAAATCTTGTGCAACTAAAAGACACTTATAACGTAAAAAAATTACATTAACTATTGCAAAATGTTACCTTGATGATATTATCTGTTCGGAGGATATTATGGATATTTCATGGTATAAGGCGGTTCCACCAAACTTTGATTCAGTTCCTGAGAAACCCGGCGTTTACGTTATCTCGACTTTGCAGAAGGAAGATGACAAATACGAAGTGAAATATGTTGGGAAGGCCGCCAATCTTCACGAAAGAGCCAACCAACATTGGTCTGATTCTGAAGAAAACGAAAGTCTAAAAAAGCATATTCAAAAAGGCTATTCAATGAAATTCTCTTTCGCCGAAGTTTCGGCAGAAAAAGATCGTGATGGGATCGAATCCTTTTTATATTCAACTTATTTGCCAATTTTTAACGACCAAGAACCTCAATCTTCGCCGATAGTAATTAACTTACCAGACGTGCGGAAAAAGAAATAGAACAAACTTTTACAAAATGTTTTGCCGTATTGCTTTCGACTTTTGATGATATTTCCAATAAAGTTTTTGGCATCAATTTTCGCGGTTTTGTCGGCTAGTAGGCTTCGCTCATTTTCAAGAAACGTGTTCCGGTGAAGGACATCCAGAAGTGGCTCGGCCACTCGACGATCGTCACGACCGAGGGGATCTACGCGCATTTCGACGAAAACGGCAATATCGGCTCAGCCAACAAGCTTGCCGGGGCGTTCGGCGAGAAAGACGTCGAAGTGCCTAAGCCATCTGGCGGCGAGATGAAATAATCGGCCGTTGCCGATATTTAGCGAAAGCGGCGTTAACTGAAGCAACCCCGTTCCATGACAGGAGAGGGGCGCCCCGAAAAGCAGATTTTTTGGGGCGTTTGCTCAAACTCGAGACAAACTCGAGAACTCGGTTGACGCTCTTTTTTATGCTTTTTTCGAGGGACAAAACGCAATTCTTATCTATTTCGGATAACTTATACAAAAGTCCCCCGGGCACTTGTTTCAAAGCGTTTCTCTTTGTTGCTTTTTGTTTCGTTTTGTTTCGCCTTTTCTGAATAGTGCCGTTGACATCTTGTTTTTCCAATCGCCTGTTCAAACTCGGGAACTCATACCCCAAAAATCTCGATTTTCAAGGGTCGCTTTTGAGGCGAAATCAGCCACATTTTTAAGGGGTAAAAAGCATTAAAAAAGCCAGCAGTCATCAGGACTTGCTGGTTTTGTGTTTAATGGTGCCCGGGACCGGACTTGAACCGGTATGGATTTGAGGTCCGAGGGATTTTAAGGGGGAGGTTCGCTTGTTTCGCCTTGTTTCAGGGCGTTTCAAACGGGCTGAAAAACGGCCAAAAAGCAATCGTCAATTTATAAATACGTCTCAATTTGTTTCAAAACGTTTCTCGAGGATCTGTCCAAACTCGAGAACTGTGGTGGATGTGCGAAGCGGTGGAGTTCTCGATTTCGTCATTTATTAACTCTTAAAAATAATAGGTATTACCTAATTAAATTCGGAATACTCGAGAACTGCAATTTGAGCAAAAACCCACGTGGTTGACGAGATGCATCAGAGGGGGTTTCTCATTTCGATTAACAGACTATTCTCACTTTCAGAAAGGCCGTATCTAAGCCGTCATTTTCAGAGCTTGTTTCAAAAAATGGCCGTCAACGTTCATTCGAGGGATTATATATCCTTTGAACGGGGAGCAAAAAAGTCCTTTGCGTCAATTCTCCCGGGTTTTGAAGATTCATCCGATGGCATCTGAATAATCTAGGCTGTTTTGCTTCAAACTCGAGAACGGAAAACGGCAGGATTTTGCAAGTTTTCGATCTTTCTCGAGTCTTCGATTCCTCAGGTATATTCGAATGTTGATGGATTTCTTTGGATCCGAGCATTAGAAATCTTTTTCTTTCGAATCGTGGTTTTCATCCTCTTGCTCTACAATAAATCGATCGCAATTTTGCCGCTCGTAATCAAAAAAGGAGGCCGGGTTGATGGACAAAAGGGAATTCGACTTGCTGGTTAGGCGCCAGTCTCAGGAAAGCGCTTCTTCCTTCGGCTATCCTATTGGAGACGTCGTTTACGACGTTTACTACACGAAAGAGCAGTTTCAGGGTTATGTCGAGGGCCTAAAAGCCATCCGGCTGGACGGAAATCACCCGAACGCCTTCCTTGCCTACAAAGACGGGAAAGGCGGCGAGCTGGACGAAACCCCCGGCCAAGGCGGCGGCCTTGTCCCACCCAAGATGGCTTCGGTGGCATCGTCGTCACGCTTTTGCGTCGAGGCGATCCTGAAAGCGGGGAGGGCCGAGATCTCTAAAGCCTTCGGCCTGTCGGAGGGCTATCTCCTAGACGCGGAGCACGCCGTCCCGTTCCAAAGGGGCGGCATCGCGCCCCAGCTGGATGCGTATCTGGCCGATGGGGACCACGAGGTGTTCGTCGAGTCGAAGTGCCACGAGATCTTTGACGCCCATTCATTGGCTTTCAGGGAGTCTTATGGCCGTTCCTTTTCGATGTATGACCCAGATTTCATCCTGCCGCCGGTTGATGCGAAGGGCGAGTTCAGGCTCAGCTCGGCGCTCCTGGGGATTGAGGAGGGCGTTACGCTTCGTTTCGACGCCAAGCAAGCAATATCCCATCTTCTCGGGGTGCGGAAGCAGCACCGCAAAAAAGCATTGCTGCTTTTCCTCTTCTTCAAGCCGTGCGACTGCCAGGCATACGTCGAGCTCGAAAGGCAGATCGAGGCCTTCGCCAAGAGCCCATTCGTGGGCAGAATCGTTTCCGGGGAGTTCGACGTTGCATTCGCCTACGAGGCTTCTCCGAAGATGGCCGGCCTGAGCGAAAGCAACTACCACGTTTTCTGCCGTATTCCGAAAGAATGAGGAAGGGACCGCCAACTTTTTAGTTAGATTCCCTTCAATGAAACGGCGAGATTTATTAATATACAAACGAACTTAAAAACTTCAGTAAAATCCTAATGTTTCAACTATATCTATGGTATAATTATTAGAGGAATTTTTCCTCGGTTTTTCGGAGGTTTTTATGAAATATCAGTACAAGGTTATCCACGAGCCGGAAGAGAAGAATTTGGAGGGGGAGCTCAACCTTCTGGGGCGGGAGGGCTGGAAGGTCGTCTCCGTCGTCTGGGACTACAACCAGAGCCTTTTCGTCGCAACATTGGAAAAAGAAGTTAAATAGTCTTGGGCATCTTTTGCCGCAAATAATAGTCGAATGCTTTAGCCTTTTGTCCCATAAATTATTGGGCTGATTCCCAACGACCTATTTTTGATTATCATTTCACCTGGCTTTTCTAGAGACTCCGCTCCTTTTTCCCGAAGCAAGAATTCTGAATCCATTTCTGAACAGCACTCCATAGCAATCACGTTTCTCATGTGTGCCATTGAGCCGGTGAAAATTGGCCGGAAGGCCCGAAGTGAGACGATAAGCGAGAAAATTTTGTTTTCCATTCCTTTCCAAGCAAGGAATTTTACGATTTCTCGTGCTTTTTCGGGGCCGAGGGCGTCCGCTACGGCGTCAAAGTCATTGAAGGCGATGAGCATAATGGGGATGGAATCGTATTTGTTGGCCATTCTTTGGGCCCTTCTTTCCTCGATTTCTCTTGGAAGTTCATTGTCTAAAAACTGGCTGAACGGATCGATGCTATTAAAGATTGTTCCGTGGTAAAGGTGCGGATCAGCGGCGAATTCCTTCATTTCATTTCCCGTTCCGATGTCAACGAGCAGCAAACTCATTTCATCTGGCAAAAAATTGGCCAGTAAAGGATGAAGGATGTTTTTTAGCAAAACCGTTTTTCCGGATCCACTAATGCCGGAGATGAGGTTGGCGCCTCGAAAATTCTCGGAAAAAGGCTTACCGTTTCCATCCTTTCCTAACTCGATTTCCATCGGGTCTTCCGCATCAATAAACTCGACGAGTTGGTCGCTCGACAAGCCAATTTGTGCCATTCCTAGGAGATCGCTGTAATAGACGCCCTCGTCTTCGCAAAATCCAAAAACATGATTTTCGATTTCCTTTCGTGTTTTCTCATGGACCGTGAGAATCTCTTCATAGGCCGAACGAATCGCCTCCGTTTTTTCAAAATTCGGCAGCCAGCGCATAAGCATCTCATAGCGGTTGTAGGCATCTTCCATTTCCCAAGAATAGCCAGCTTTCTCAGCTGCTTTTTCGAATTCCGATTCGCTCATTCCTTTTTTGAAAATTAGCATTGAGTCTTTGTATATTTTTGCTGTTTTCAGATAGAGGGTATTGTCGCAGTCAGTGATGTGATTTTTCGTTTGCTCAATGGCTTCGTCGACATAGGCTAAGGCTTTCCGCTTTCTTTGATTGGCCAGCATTTTTCGCCCTCCTTGGGCTTTTGCTCTTTTCGCTTGCACCGAACAGCTTTTCTTCTGAGATTAATAAGAAGGAGAAATCATCAAAGCTATTTCGCTAGACGGCATTTTTTAACGAATTTGGCTAAGGTTTGGAGCATCTCATCATCGTCCATCCTTTCTAAAACTTCCTCGATTAAGGAATCCTCAATTCCATAGTAGGCGCCGGCTAGAGAACCGGCCATAGAAGAAAGGGTGTCGGTGTCGCCGCCGACGAGAACGGCCTTCCGGATGCAGTCCTCAAACGTGCAGGACTCTAAGAACGCTGCAATTGCCTCCGGAACGGTGTCTTTTGCCAGCGCCGTTGGCACGGCGTTGCGAATAAGGGATGAATATCCTCTCTCTATCTTTGGATAATAGGTGCAAGCTGATTGCCTGATTTCGTCCTTGGTCGCGCCATGCAAGGCTAAATAAGTCAGTAACGCAATTGATTCTGCCCCCTTTGAACCCTCCGCCGTGTTGTGGGTCACCGAAGCGGAGGATTTCGCGAACCGGATGCATTCCTCCTTGGATTTGGCCAGATAGGCGACCGGACTTACCCGCATCGCGGCCCCGTTCCCTTCCGATCCGTAAGCTCCAGCGCCCGGATGGTCCAGCCAGCTTATGAAATACCAGCCGTAGCCGGCATCGGGGAACTTTTTAGCCCAGCGGCGGTATTCTGCTGCGGTGGAGACTTGGTCGTCATTTTGGATTGCCCCCTTTAAGAGAAGATCCATTGTCGCGATGGTGAGAACGCTGTCGTCGGTGATGTGGCTGAGCTTCGAGAACAAAGGAAAATTGGCTCTTGCCATTCTCGCTTCTTCAAATGGGCTTCCTACAATGTCCCCCACGAAAGCTCCGTAAAATCCGTTCATTCAAGATCGCCTCCTCTTCGAAATTTTTGTAAGGACATTATAGGGTGTTTACAAAAGTATTACAATATGATATTCTTTTGGCGAGGCGAGAAAATATGGACCAGGAATTGGTTTCAAAGTTGAAGCGGTTGTCTTCGGCTTATGAGAGATACACGAATTTCCAGCCAGAAGACAAAACGGGCCAAATCCCTGTTCCGGTGAAGCCAGACATCCCACCGATGGTGGCCAAATTTAACGAAGATGGCAAAGAGATGCCGCCGGTGTCTTTCGAAAGCTTTAGAAGAACACAAGTAAGCGGTATCGGAGGATACGAATGGGGCAAATGGGCGATTTCGTCTGCCCTTTTGTCCTGCATCCTGATCCCGCTTATTATCTTTGGTGCCATTTATTCAAGAAGCGCCGGCGACGCGCTGAAGACGTTTGGCATTATTTGTCTTTGCCTAGGAATCGCCGGATATTTGGCCATTTTTGTTGGCGTCATAGGCAAGGAACTGTTTCCGGATATTGTGGGGCGCTTTCGAAGCAAGAAAACCTTATCCGTAAGATATAAGGATTATTGCGCCGAGACAGAAAAATATAACAAAGACCTTCGCGAATACTATGATGAAAAGAGCAAATACGATTCTGATGTCAGAAAAGAGAAGAAGCGCGTAGAAGACGACCGGACGATCACAAAGAACCTGTATCAATCGGACTACCTCTCGTTACTGTCCGAGAGGATTATCGATGAGAGATACGTTCCAGCTTTGCCCACAATCATCGACCTTTTGGAGCGGGGCGCGGCAGATACTCTTCAGCAGGCGGAAAAAATCTACGATATGCAAAATCGGTGAGCACACCGGGAAAGAGGCAAGAAAATGGCAAACGCTTATGACCAAATCAATGAGGTGATTTCCTTGAGAAATGAAGTCGCAAGGCTTCAGCAAAAACTTGACGGGCTAAAGAAACAGGCGGTTCCGCCCCAAGAACCCGAAAAACGTGAAATGCCAAGCGAGCCTCTTCCTCCACACTACGAAAAAGAGACCGGAAGCGTTTCCGCGATAACGGTCCCTCATCGCCGCCGGGAAACAGAAATAGATTACCCTTGGGGCTTCGTTCTAAAGATTGGCATCGGGGTGTTAATTGTCGGCCTAATTTTTATTGTGGTCTATTTCATGTATCAGAAGAAAAACCCCTGGGATTTGTGGATAGGATTGGCCTTCCTCATAGTTTTGGCCCTCGCTTGCACCATGGTTCCGTTTTGCATCTTCCTTTATAACGTTGCCATGAGAAAAAACGCGGAATTGAACGCGCAGGAAAGCAAGGCCTACGAAAGCCAGAAGAAGGCGATTGAAGCGGTTGAGGAAGCCAATGCCTCGAAAAAAGAAAAGTACGAACAAGCAGCCCAAAAATTCGAAGAAGACACCCACTATATCGAAAAACAATACCCAGTCTTACTCGAGACCTATCAAAAAAAGATGGTGGCTTACAAAAACGCCTTGCCGTCCTTAGAAAACGAAATCAATAAAACTGCAAGCGAGCTCGATGAGGTCACTGCAAAATTCTGTACCGCAAGAGGCCCAATCCCCGATGATTGCCTTGAAAGTCCAGAGATGATGGACACACTTAAGACCCTCGCAGAAAACAACCCCTCCGTAAGCCTTTCGGGCATCGTTGATTTCTTGTACCAGGAATTGGCCAAGCTGAAGCCCATCGGCATTTTCTCCGCGCGGGGTAGAGAAGAACTCGAATACATCGTCAAGCACAACGCGGAAGATGCCTCGGAGCAACTCGTTTTCGATGCTTCCGGCAACGGACGCCCCGAGTATCGGGTGATCCACGATGAGGGGTCAGACCATTACGAAGTCTTCGCTTATGGCGAGAATGCGCCGACTTATAAGGTGAGATACTACGAGGATGACGATGTGTACGTGGTGGAAAGGGCGGAGCCCGATCGTTTCGCTCTTAACAACACCGTTTATGTGATTAAGAAACGGTTTGCGGATTCAGACGATTATTTTGTTTGCGATGAAAAAGGGCAGGAAGCAATCTGGCGGATCGGGAAACTAGAGAATGAGGATTAACCCATATGGAAACGAAGTTTCACGTAGCGGTTAAAAAGCACAAGTCAGAGACATCGATAGTTTCTTTGAGACTACCGGTTGATCTAATCGAGACCATTGACAATACCTGCAAAATAACCGGTCAATCCCGGAATGAATTTATCATTCAATCGCTTGATTTTATCTTTGACAACCTCGTTATTGACGGCTTGGACGATGGGAGTGGCAAAAAATGAGCGACGAAACGAGGATGACAACCTTAGTTTGCTTGAATTGCGGTGCTCCGCTAGAACGTTTGGACAGCAAACATTGGCGATGCACCCTTTGCAAAACCACTTTCGTCTTGGACCAGAACGCGGTTGGGGATGATTTTTACTACGAGCAAATAGTTAAAGAAAAAATCGAAGCAGGGAAAATCGGAACGAAACTTTCCCAGATTCCCGTTAATTCGATAACTGTCAAAGAAATAAGAATGTCGGATAAAGCCGAGGAAGACGCGATAAAAGACTCTTTGGATCTCCCAAAAAATGAAATAGTTAGCGTTGTGTCTTCCTATGTCGAAAACGGCGATTTTGAAAAGGCCAGTCAGACAATTGGCAACTATCTCTCGAAGGACGGAGCGATCGGGGAACTGTATTTCTACTCCTTTTTGGCCTCTAAAAAAGCCAAAAACATAAAAGAAGCATTCAATTATCCGGTGTCTTCTGACGACCAAAAGACGATTGAGGAAGCATTTGAGAACTCCTCGCCGGCTTTCATGAACACAATGATCGACCAGTTCACGTCCTCATCTTTCGTCGACGACGAATCGACGCTCAGGGTATATGAGACGATTTTCCCTTACCTCAAGAACGAGCGGGTTCGTTCAACGGCGGAAGCAGAAGCCGTCTTGGACAAATGCTTTGGCCAAGTCACTGCGGCCCGATTCGAGAGGTCTTTTGCGTATTTGCTGAGGGCAATAACCAAAGAGGACGTTGACAAGTATATCGAACGAAACATTGCCTTTGCCGGAAAGTGCCAATCAGACCGCGCTCAGTTTTACATAAAAAACGTGCTTTCGGTGGACAGCGGCAATTCAGAGGCTATCAAAATGCTTTTCGACGCAGAGGTGTCGTCCAGGGACATGTCAGCTGGCGATGCCTTTCAGACGTTCAAAACCATGATGTCTTTCTCAAAAAGCCCTAACGCCGAACTGGCTGGGACCCTGGACTTCATGATTGACCTGTCTGCTCTCTCCGGTTCCCACGTTGACCTTTTCAAGAGAATTCTTGGCTGCTACTCAGGCAGTTTGGAGGATCTCCTTGACCGAATCGTAGATTTCGGCTTTTCTCTGCTGAGACACGGCCTTTTCAAAGAGGCAACCGAAATTTTCCTGATTGCCCTCTCAATCGACAAAAAAGACAAGAAGATATATTGGGGGCTTTGTCTCGCCAGCATAGACGCTTGGGACGATCAAAGTGCCATCGAATCCAAAAAGAACTTGCAGGATTCCCCTTACTTCAACAAATACCTCGCGCTTTGCCAAGAAACCGACCCGGCAGAGGCACAGCGCTTACTTGGCCTTTCTTCAAGCCAAATTACCGGGCAAAAGGACAAAAGCGAAAAGAAGCAAAGAAAGAAAAAGAGAGCGGTCCTAATAGCCTTAATATCGCTGGCCTCCGTCGGCATCGTCATAGGCGCGACCTTGGGCATTGTCTCAGCGGTTAAAAACGCGGAAGCCTCAAAACAAAAAGCCCACTCGCTAGACAATCTTTCACTTGTCGTTTCTGGGAAAGGCGAGGCATCGAAAACAAGCGTTTACATCAACGGCATCATTTTTGGAATGAGCCTGAAGCTTTCCAACAACGGGACCCTCGGGATCGGGTCCGTTGATGGCAACTTAAAGATAGACACATCCTCCCCGACCTATCAGATTGTTTATCGCGTGACTCTAGAGGCATATCGGAGTGAGATTCAACCTCAAAATTACGCGACTTTTAGCATCGATTTCGACAATGAACCATCCGATGCGGCACAAGCCGTCAAAGACGCCGACCTAACAAAACTCCGTATCTCGTGGAAATACACGTCTATTTCCTACACAGACGGCTATGACAACTGGGACTATAGTTCCTCTGATTATTCCGTAATCAAAGCCTATGGCAGCGGGGGCTCTTAAATGGAAATTGGAGCGATGTCGAGAATAATCGAATAAAGGAGGACAAAATATGTCCAAAATTGTCATCACATGTCCGAACTGCCACTCAAAGATTTCTCTTAAAGCCGGAGAGGGCAAATGCATTTGCCCCGCCTGCCATACCGAAATCGACGTCAAAAAGCGCCAGGCACAAGAAAGCCTGATTGGAAAGGCGTCAGTAATCCAATGGGACGCCGGTCTAAATAATGTCTTCATCTATAGGCATCCGATCGAGCGGTTTGGAATCGGCAGCCAACTCATTGTCGCTGAGGGACAAAAGGCGATTTTATTTAGGGATGGGAAGGCCTTAGACATCTTCGGGCCTGGAAGGCACACTTTGGTTTCGGAGCAGCTCCCCTTAATGAGAGCACTGTACCGGCTTCCGACGGGAACCGAGGACACATTTGATTCCCGAATCTATTTCATCAAAACGACGAGGCTTAACGTGGGGTGGGGCGTTCCAAGCATCACTCTTATCGATAAAACATTTGGTTTCCACGTCGATTTCGGGTGCTCTGGGGAATTCCAGATTCAGGTGAAAGATGACCCAGAGAGCCCTAGGAAATTGTTATCAATGCTGATCGGATCTGCCTCTGGCGAGGAAGATACGAATAATTCGGATGAGTCCATCGGAACCGATTACATCTCGCGAAAGTTCGGAAATTTCTTGGTTTCGAACATTCAGGATCTTATGGCTGAGATTTTGATCGAGAACAACATCAACGTCTTAGACGTCGACTCAAAGAAGAGCGTTATCGGGAACATTCTCCGAGAGAAGCTCAACCAAAGAATCTTTGACGAATACGGGATGGCTATCCCAGAGAATTTCTTCGCAATGCCTAACCTCCGCATTCACAATACCGAGGAAGTCGAGCAGTGGAGAAAGCAAGAAGCTGGAGCCGTTCTCCGCGTGAGAGAGGAAGACGTCAAACTGGCCGAGGCCCAGGCGGCGCAAAAGAGAAAGCTTGTTGAGGCCGAGACTGAGGCTGGTATCAAAATCGCCGCAGCCAAAGGCGAGGGGCAATCGATTAGCATCGTTGGAGCCGGGAAAGCGGAGGCTTATGGGGCTCAAGCCACGGCGGAGGCTGAGGAGATGAAGAAGAAAGGCTTCACTTATGGCCAGCAAACGGCGCGTGAGGTTGGAGTAGCGGCGGCGTCGAATGAATCGGCTGGCGGACCGGCGGGCACTGGGAGCATCGTTACTGACATCGCAAAAGTCGCCGTCGGACTTGGGATCGGGACTCAAATCGCCAGGGAACTGATTGAAGTTGTAAAACCGATTCTGTCGGAGGACGGCAGTTGGGAGTGCCCAGTTTGCCATCATCGGGGGAACAAAGGCGGCTTCTGCGAATCATGCGGAGCAAAAAAGGCGGAAGAAGGCGAGGCGCTTGGGTGGAAATGCCCAAAATGCCAGCACGAGGGGAACAAAGGCAATTTCTGCGAAAGCTGCGGTGCTCCAAAGCCGGCTGAAGAAAACGTCTTTTGGACATGCCCGAATTGCCACACAGAGAAACTAACGGGCAACTTCTGCCCGAACTGTGGTGCTAAGAAAGGAACGAAATAACCATGAATAACGCGAAGAAAAAGAGCATAGGTTCAATTCTGGCCATCCATTTTGCGGTGCTCGTTGCCTATTGCTTAATCCCACCGGTGGTGCCTTTTACGAAAGGAACGGCTTCCTGGGTCATTTACGGGGCGACCATTTTCTCAATCCTCCTAAGCACCATCATCTCTTTCGTTTCGTTTAGGTCGGCAAAGACTCTGAAGAGCGCGCTCTATAAACTGCCGATCGTCCAAATTGCATTAATCTATGCGTGCCTTCAGATAATCGCCAGTGTAGTAATTTACTCGCTGGATGCGACGGTGGGGGTCCCCTATCTCTATTCGGTTGTTTTCTCCTCGGTGCTCTTTGCTTTTGCAGTCTCCGGAGTTTCCGCAACGCGAGCCCAAGAGGCGTCGGTCGCGGCCGTCGAAGATGAAACCGCGGAGGCAATGGAGCGGCATTCCGCCATCCTTGATGCATTGAATTCTGCCGTGGCCTCGAGTAAAACCGAACCCACCAAAATGGTGGCTTCCGGCCTTGCTGACCTTTGGAGCCATTCGGATCCTGTTTCGTCGGAAATCGTGAGGCCGCTGGAAGAAGAGATCCTCGATAAAGCGAAGTCCCTCAATATCATTATCGGAAACGATGATGCCGAATCCGCCAGCGAATTGGGCGGAAAAATCAAAGCTCTCATTCAGAAGAGAAATGATTTGCTCATCAGAAACAAATAGTGAAAGGAATTAACTTATGGAAAAAACTATTAGCTTCAAAATCGATCCGCAGCCGAAAAACAGGAGTTCCGGCGACGCCGGAAATTATGCCACAATCGAATTGGAAGGCGGGACAACCTACAAATACGAGCCCTTGCTGGCTGGGGATTTCGCCGATTCGGAAAGACAAAGCCTTGTGTGTTCCGTTCAAGAGTGGGGCCCGCACATCTTGCCGGGAAGCCCCATTGAGTCGGCGGAGGTGAAAGGGAACACGATAGTGCCCAAAAAGAAAGGCACGTTGCTTCTTGAGGCAAAGTACAAGCCAGAAGCAAAAGGCTTTTTCGACAAACTCAGGCTGAAGAAAGAAATCGAAAGCGATGGGTACATCCATTTCTGCCTTTTCGCAAAAATCATTTCAAACAACCCGGATTTCTATTCCAAACTCAGCCCAGCAGGGTGGTGGAAGCTTTATTTGAGCAAGGTGGAAGAGACCGATAAAAGCCAGGAGGAAATAGTTAGAGATTGGGCTAAAATATCCTTCAAGGAACTGGCAAGTTACTTAGATGACAACACAATCTTGCGAATCGAAGATTTCATTTCGGGGGCCGAATCTTTCGAGATGGGTGGAACGATGCTACAGTGGATGTTCAATTACATCAAGATAAACAAATGCCAGATCGGCGAACGCGAATTCGACTCCGTGAGGGCTTATTTCGACGATTACGGGAAATACGATTACGACAGAAGTGAAGATGCAAAAGAGTTCTTGGAGGAGGCGAAAGACGACCCGGACAATGATGAACGCTATCCGATGAGATATGGCACTTTAAGGACACGCTATCTGCGTATGCTTTCTGATACTGCTGGTGTAATCTACAACCCCACCCTTTTTGAGAACAACGAGGAACCGGAGCAGGTCGCCGCTATTTTGGATGGACTCCCCGAGAAGATCGCCAAAGAACTTGGGGTACCTGTAGAAGACGTTTTATATTCTGACAAAGAAACCAAAAAGATTCGCAATAAAACCGAGATGACAAGTTTGCTTTTAAAGAAATAATTGCTGCGTCATTTAATGTAACGTTATTAATTTTCTAAAAAAAGATGGCGGTGAAGGGGGCTTCACTGCCATCCGTGCCTTCAATTGTGCCCCAGAAGCGGCGGAGAATGAAGGCAAAAACTCCGAAGCCTAGGCGGCTTCGCGCTTTTGGGCCGCCGAGGCCCGGGCGAGGGCGGCATCGAGGGCCTTGCCGAACCTCTTTCGCTCCTCCCAGGTGTTCGCCTCGACGTAGCTCTCGGCGATGTCGACCCACATNGGGACCTTCCTCCACCCCTCCGGGGCTTTCACCTCGTCCAGGATGGCGACGGCGGCCAGGCAGGCGGCGCCTTGAATGCGTTCCATAATTTTCTCAAAGCGAACGGCCTTCCACTAATCCGGTTTCATGACTTGAGACATAGTTGCGCGACCTTGCTTCGAGAGGAGGGCGTACCGATGGAGGACATCCAGGAGTGGCTTGGGCACTCCACAATAACAACGACTGAAGGGATTTATGCCCATTTTGACGAAAATGGCCACATCGGAACGGCAAATAAGGTAGCCGACGCATTCGGCGAAGATGACATCGCAAAAGACTCGAAAGAAGAGGCGGTTGCCAAATAGTCAATTGACGCCAAACAGGAGCGAAACTCTCTTTACGATTAATGAATTCACAACAGAAAAAACGACAGGCGGCATCTTGAAAAAAGGTGCCGTTTTTTCAAGAGTGGAGAAAAAATCGAGAAGCCGTTTCGGAAGCGAAAGAAGCAGGGAAGCTGAGGCATTGTTCAGGGGAAAATTGCCTTTTTGAAATAGTTCACAAAAAGTCCACAGCGCCTTTGTTTCACGATGTTTCAGGATGTTGCTTTTCGTTTCACTGCGTTGCGTCCGGGAACAGCTTGCTCAGATGCCATCGTTTCTTTGATGCTTTTTATCGGGAGTCGAGAAATTTTCTCTTTTTTTCTCGATTTTTAGGGGGCCAAAACGATGGCAAACTTGCCTAATTTGGCCGAATAATCATTGAAGGGAGGCACAAAAAAACCAGCATTAACGCTGGTTTTCTTACTTTTGGTGCCCGGGACCGGACTCGAACCGGTATGAATTATACATTCGAAGGATTTTAAGTCCTTTGCGTCTACCATTTCGCCACCTGGGCATAAAATGGTCCCCCGTGACGGGCTTGAACCGTCGACCCCTTGATTAAAAGTCAAGTGCTCTACCACTGAGCTAACGGAGGATGTGGCTGGG
>JGI20225J20221_1002112_pt1 | contig 16338 bp, 17 predicted proteins | sample BioMet4_FD_20221 | JGI IMG/M metagenome (IMG submission 20221) | reverse complement strand
CGAATAGAAAAATTGTTAGGTGTACCTATAGGTGAATAGCGTACGGATTTGCAAGCGACCACAAGTTATATATCGGTAATGCCTTATTAACCAACGTAGTTTTTCAAAGGACGTATTCTATAAAAATTCCTAAAAAAGACGCCACAACAAAATTATTAACGTATTAAGAAGAAGGCAATTAAAAACGACCAAAATAGATTTTATCTTACTAACGCGAAAAGATTCCAAATGTTACTACGTATCCTATTCTGCGTCGAAATGATTCAAAGAGTTTATAGTTATAAGGTTCTTTTTGTATAAATTCGTTATACCAAAGCCGTTGAAAGGTATTGAAGTTATGGAAGGAACGTCGAACCCGAAAAAATAGTTAGAGAAAGTTAAAAGAGAGATTTAAACAAAATCATTAATAGAACCCTCGCTTTCAGCTTCATGCGTGAAAGCCTTATGTTTCATTAACATTTCCGGGATGAAAGTTCACCAAAAAGTTGATTTTTTATCCTACGGGATACGACGTTAAGCTTAAAGTTCTCCGGTAGGGGAAATCTTTATAGTTTTCATACGGAAATGAACTAAAGTTTTACTTAAAAAGGAAGTTTCTTGTTGTATTGTTCTAATACCGCTAAAGAAAGTAGTAATTTTTAAACCGTTTGATGTGAACAATTTTAACGGTAAAAAAATCCCTAAACGTATACAGCCATTGCCCGTAAAAAAATAAACAGGTGATAATTTCTTGTTGAACGTATTTTTATCTTCCCGTAACAACCGGAAAAGGAAATCTCATTGAAGAAACGAATAATGAAATTAACCCGGTATTAAATAGATTTGTATAAAATTATGAATTTAATAAACATTATTTTCGCTTTTTCACGTTTACCGCAACACCAGGCTTTTAATCACTTCTATTTCACCAAAAAAAATTCGGTTTTTACAACAAATCGTTTTACAAATATTTCGAAATGAGGCGAAAAGTACGGCGGGAGATTTAAAAAAGTCCGAAAAAAAATGAAATTGTACCCCGAATTCGACAAAAAAAGGGGGGGGGGGACGAGTCCGGATCTAAAAAGTTCTCAAAAGATTAAAATATCAAAGTTATGGGTACATATCTAAATCCGTATGAGTTCAAAAAGGGGTTAATAATCTACGTAATCTTCGAAAAATTTCGGATTAAAAAAAGTTCTTGAAATAAAGAAAGTTAACGCAATAACCAGGAAATCGAATTATGAGGAAATCGTTGGATTATTTAGAACTAGAATCCCTCGATTATTCAAGATTATGGTAATATACGAGTAAGAGAAAAAGTTTTTAGTGAAAGAATTTTAGTTAAGGAGTTTTAAAAGGAAAAGTTTTAATTATTATAGATGTTTCAAGAATCGACAAATTATTTTAAGAATTTCCAAGTGGAAAAGAAACTTAGTTGTAGTGCAGTTATAAATGCTTTTATTTTTTCTCAAATATTAAATTCTATAATTTTTGTATCCTTATTTTTCAGTAAAATAATTTTTCATTAAAAAACGTGTTTTTTTTCCGTCTTAAAAGCCTTCGCTTGGTTTTAACTAAGCGAAGCGGAAAAGACGGACTAAAAAAAATTATCAAATTAAGGTTTATTAAGTTCGATTCGAACACCTACTGGTGCTATTACCTGGTTCAGAAACCGTTCGAAGAAAAGGTTATTTTCTAATATAGGTGTTAATGCCCGTAAAGGTTTATCATTGTAGGCGTAGAGCAAAACTTATGAAAATTTTCAAAGTTGGTAAGAGTTCTTCAAAAGTATAGAAAGAACTACTCTAAAAATTGAAGTCGTTGAAAAGATTTGAAATTTCATTAAGAAAACTTCGGAAAGAAAAAGTCGGCCATAGTCGCTTAAAGAAATAGTACCGATCAGGTAGTATTAAAAAGTGGAAGTCGTCGTTCCGGAAAATTTACCGATTAGAAGGGGATATTTCAAAAGAAGCTAAAATTTTAATGGTTGCTGATATGTATTGTGCTTTAACTAATAGTCGTAGTTATCGAAAAAATAGTTTCTCAAGTGAAGAAGCTTATGAAATTATTAAAAATGATTGTAATAAAAATAAACTTGATAAAGATGTTGTTTCCGCTTTAAGAAAATCACTTGATGACGATCGTTTTAATAAAGAATAAGTTTTATTAAAGCAAATTTATGTCTTGCTCTTTGCAAGACTTTTTTATTTCGTCGCTCCATACAGATGATTGAACTTCGCCAATATGAATTTTATTTAAGAGTAATAAACAAAGTCTTGATTGACCAATTCCTCCGCCAATTGAAAGAGGTAATTGATTATTTAATAACATCATATGGAAAGGTAAAGATATACGATCTAAATTATTAGTAATTTTTAATTGAGACAATAAAGATTCACGATTAACGCGAATACCCATTGAAGATAATTCAACCGCTTGTTCAAGTGGAGGATAGTATACTAGTAAATCACCATTAAGTTTCCAATCATCATAGTCAGGAGCTCTTAAATCATGTGGTTTACCATTTTTTAATTTTCCACCAATCCCAATTATAAAAATAGTTCCATATTTTTTTGCAAAGGCCGTTTCGCGATCTTTACTTGATAATTCTGGATACATCTTAAGTAAATTTTTGGCTGTAATAAAAGTAACTTCTTTAGTAAAAACAGGCTCAAGAAGTGGATAGTTCTTTAAGATGGTATTTTGGGTTTTAATAACAGCACGATTTATTTTTCTAACGACTTTTTTAAGATAAGAAATTTTTCTTTCGTTTTCGTTAATACATTTTTCCCAATCCCATTGATCAACATAAATTGAATGAAGATTATCCATGATTTCGTCTTTTCTCACCGCATTCATATCGGTATAAAGACCTTTATCTTCTTCAATTCCATAGGTTTTTAATGCTAATCTTTTCCATTTTGCTAAGGAATGCACGATTTCAATTTCATCGTTAGAACCATTAATTCTAAATGAAACTGGAACTTCAACACCATTTAAATTATCGTTTAAACCACTTCCATGAGTTACAAATAAAGGAGCACTAACTCGAAGTAAATCTAGTTCTTTGGCTAAATTTCTTTCAAAAGTATCTTTAACTAATTTAATTCCTTTTTCAGTTTCTAATAAGTTTAATTTTGATTTATACATAATGAAAATTATAAATCATGGATAATTTTATAAAAGGATAATTTGCTAAAATTTTGATAATATTTTAAAATTATGGTGAAAAGAGGAAACAGATATGTGTTTTTTCAAAAAGAAAGCTAAAGTTGAGCATCCTGAAACCAATAAAGATTCTATTAAAGTTTCTAAAGATGAAAAGAAGATTGAGGATAAAAATGTTTCTGCTGCTTCTAAGACGCCAGTATTAAGCACTGATAAAAGTATTACTGCAGCAAATTCTAATAAATCATCTTCAACGAAAAAAGTTCCACCAAAAGTAAAACAATATATTGTTCAAAAATCACCTACTAATAAGAAAAAATGGGAAGTAGTAGTTAAAGGTGGTACTAAAGCCTTAAAACTCTTTGATACGGAACCTGAAGCTAGTGAATATGCTAGGGTTACAGCTAAAAACCAAAAAGGATCCACTTTAAAAAGAGCCTCCAAAGGGGTAAAAAAAGGAAAATTTGTTAGCAGTAAAAAATAATTCAAAGTTAAGGAACAATCCTTAACTTTTTTGATATAATAGATGCGAGGTAAAAAATATGTTAATCGATACATTAAAAAAAGAAAACATGTTAGCTCTTAAAGATAAAGATACTAATAAAAGAGCAGTTCTATCTGTTGTTATTAATAAATATATGATTGCTGGATATGAAGCCAAAGCTCAAGGGAAAGAAATTGGTGATGTTGAATTAGTTCAAATCATTAATAAAACCTTAAAAGAACTTGAAGAAGAAAAAGAAGGCTATATTAGTGCATCAAGAATGGAAGAAGTTAAAAATATTGATAATCAAATTAAAGTTTTAAATATCTATCTTCCAAAAATGATGAGTGAAGAAGAAATTAAAAAGATTATTAATACTTTAGATGATAAGTCCATTCCAAATGTTATGAAACATTTTAAAATTAATTATGCTGGAAAAGTTGATATGAGTTTAGTCTCTAAAGTTTTACGTTCCCTTAATTCGTAATTTATATTGTTTAGAAAACTAAAAATAGGTATAATTAAACTCGCTAAACTAATTAGCGAGTCTTTTATGGGGGTATAGTCTAGTGGTAGGGCAATGGTCTCCAAAACCACTGATGAGGGTTCGATTCCTTCTACCCCCGCCAAATTAAATGAAACTCCCCCCAAAATTTTGTCCAGAATAGGGTAGAATGAAAGGGGGATTTTTTTATGAAAAATTTGAAATATACCCGAGTAGAAAAGCTCAAGATTGCTAAGGAACACTTGATTGATGGTTTTTCCTTTAATGTTCTTTCAAAAATATAATTATTCGACATCAATTATTAAGTACCAAGTCCAGTTATATCTTAAACATGGGGATATCGTTTTTTCCGAATCTTTAATTAAAACTTATACAAGAGAAGAAAAACTAAAAGTAATTGAGCAAATTTATTCTGGAAAGTCTATATATTCAATAGCAATCGAAATGGGTTTAAGTGATCCTTCCATTATTAAAGATTGGCTAATAAAGTATCGACAGCATGGTGAAGCGGCCATTAAAGACACATTTTCTAGACAGGCTTATAAGCATCACGATGATAAAATACTTGAGAGAGAGTATAAAAAACTTTTAGAGGATTTAGAAAGAACTAAAGCGGAGAATGAATACCTAAAAAAATCATTTCCCCAAATTCTCAAAAGAAGCAAACAATCAAGCAAAAAGTAATGGTCGTTAGAGAATTAAGGGGAAGATTTAAATTTTCATTGCTTCTAGAAATTGCAGGTATTTCAAAACAAGAATATTACTATGTAATAAATCACGAATTTGACAAAGACAATAAAGATAAAATATACGAGGAATTAATTCTAAAAATATTTAATAAAAATTATCAAAAATATGGTAGTCCACGAATCACTGAAGCTTTAAATATTAAATTAAATAAACTTAATATGAAAAAAATCAATCATAAAAGAGTTGAAAGATTAATGCAAAAGCTTAATATTCAAGCAAGACCAAAACAAAGAAAATATGTTTCCTATAAAGGAAAAATTGGAAAAATTGCACCTAATGTTCTAAATAGGGATTTTTCCACAGATTTTCCATTTCAAAAATTAGGAACTGATGTTACAGTGTTTATTATGCCTTTTGGAAAGTTATATTTATCTCCAATTATTGATTTTTGTACAAGAGAAATATTATCGTATGATTTATCAGAACATCCGGATTTCAGACAGATTATCAGAATGTTAAAAATGTTAAAAGATAGACATGGCAAAAATATATCAAATGCTATTTTGCATTCTGATCAAGGATGGCAATATCAGATTGAAAGATATAGAGAAAAAATTAAGGAATTAAACATTATTCAATCTATGTCTAGAAAAGGTAACTGCTTAGATAATTCTCCTACCGAAAACTTTTTTGGAAGAATGAAAGAAGAAATGTTTTATGGAAAAGAGAGCCAATATAAAAACGTTATGGAATTAGTTACAGCAATCGTTCAATATATTGAATATTATAATAATGAACGAATTGTAGCTCGACTGCATATGAGCCCTATTCAATATCGAAAACTAAATTATGGATTAATATAAAATTATATGATTAAATACTAGTAAGGGTTAATGTTTTTTGGGCAAAATTTTTGGGGAAATATCAAACAAATTCAAGAGGATACACACGAAATCCTCTTTTTTCTTTATTTTATAGCGGTTTTTTGTGTATCCTGCCTATTTATTGAGCATAAAAATCGAAAATTTATTCATTTTAGCAATTCTTGCAGAATAACCGATAACTTCAGTATTTTTGCGTTGAAGTATTGTGTAATAAAATTCCAGTTCATATTTTTTGTATAAACTAAATATAATTTATAAATCTAACTTAAAACATTCTAATTTGATATACTAAAAATATGGAAAATTTATCATGGCTTTGGGGATCATTAATTGGTGTATTCGCAACACTTTTAGGAACTTTTTTTGGTTGGCTTTTAAGTAAGCCTAAAAATAAAAATATTCGGATTTTGCTTAATCGTCCAATGCAAATTGTTGAAAATCGTGCATGGATGTCAACTAATGAAGATGCTAAAGGTCAATTAATACAACTTGAACTTTTAGCCGATTTTATATTTTACAATCCTTCTGATAACATAAAAATGATGAGGAACATCCGCTTATCTTTTTATGATAATTCTAAAAAAGAATTGTTTACTAAAAATGTATCAGATTTAGAAAATTGTACAACTATTGCAGATACAATACGTATTCCTAATGGAATTGATGCAATTAATATTGCACCTAAAGTTGGCGAATTATACAAATGTAATGTAACACTTTATAAAAATGAATTTTCTCATAAGGATTCGATATCGAAAATTCTTCTCGTTTTTGATGATGAAAATGATAAGAGAAGAACTCAACAAATTGCAATGCCTAAAATCAAAGATATTCAAATATATAAAAAAGATTAAATATAGCAACTGTTTTGAATGTTCAAATTAATTAAATAAAAGCCATTAATTTGTTATAATGAAAAAGAAATTTACATAGGAGGTATTTCTATGGCACAAATAGATGAAAAAGTTTTATGGGGAGCAGCAGAAAAACTTAGAGATAAGTGCGATCCTGCCGATTATAAGAATGTAGTTTTAGGATTAGTATTTTTAAAATATGTTTCAGACAAATTTGAAACAGAATATATTAAACTTAAAAATAATCCTACAACCGATGAAGATGATGACGATTATTATATTGCTGACCACGTTTTTATTGTTCCGAAAGAGGCTCTCTGGAGTGAAATATCGAAATATACAAAAAGTGATAAAGTAGAAACAAAAGATGACGGAACTATCATTACTTTGACATTAGGTCAATTAATTGATAGAGCTTTTATAATCCTAGAAAGAAAAAATAATCAACTTAAAGGTATACTTCCAAAAACATATTCTAAGAGTGATTTAGATAAAACCGCATTAGGCGAATTAGTAGATTTTTTCACTAACAACTTAAATATGGAAGATGCTGATGGCGATTTCTTTGGTCAAGTATATGAATATTACATTGGTGCATTCGCTAAATATATTCCGACAAAGGGTGGTGAATTTTTTACACCAAAATCAGTTGTCGAATTAATGGTTGATATACTTGAACCTCATAAAGGAAGAGTTTATGATCCTTGTTGCGGCAGTGGTGGCATGTTTGTTCAATGTTCAAAATTTGCCACTGAGCATCAAGGTTTAGTTGATGATATTTCTATCTTTGGCCAAGAATCAAATCCAGGAACGTGGAAAATGGCAAAAATGAATTTAGCAATTAGAGGACTTGAAGGAAACCTTGGAGAAAGAAATGGCGATTCGTTTACTGATGATTTGCATAAAGCATTGCGTGCTGATTTTATTCTTGCAAATCCGCCATATAATTTAAAGGAATATTGGAAACCATCACTTGAAGGAGATCCTAGATGGCTTTTCGGTAGGCCTAATGATAAAGACGGAAACTATGCATGGCTTTCATTAATGTATGCTAAATTAGCACCTAGAGGAAAAGCTGCAATATTAATGCCAAATGGAGCAACTACAAGTAACGCTCAAGATGATTATAAAATCAGAAAAGCCATGATTGAATCTGGAAAAGTTGAAGCAATTTTAGCTCTTCCTAATAAATTATTTTCCAATGTTACAATTTCTGTACAATGTTGGATTTTAAACAAAGCAAAAACAAACACTGATGTTTTATTCATAAATGGTGATTCAATGGGAAAATTGATTAGCAGAAAAATAAGAGTCTTAGAAGAAACTGATATTAAAAAAATCGTTAAAGCCTATAAAGATTTTGGTGTTGGTGTTTTAGAAGATGTCCCTGGTTTCTGCAAGAGAGCAACTCTTGATGAAATCATTTCCAAAGATTATTCACTTAATCCTGGACGTTATGTTGGTGCTGATGAATCTAATAAGCTAAATCCTGAAGAAATTCAAGACGAACTTAGGAAAACAGCATCAGAATTATTTCAATTGATGAAGGAGGGAAAAGAACTAGAAGATAAAGTTAAAGAAATTTTAGAAGAAGAGATGAGATAGTGTTAACTATGTGTTGTTGATCATCCAATGATGGCGGATTAATTTCAATTGATAACAGATTTTCTTGGTTTAATTTTGGTTGAGCAGACCCTGTAATATATCCATCAAGATTTTTACTATTAAGCCAATAATATAAGTATTTTTGATTCATAAGATTATTTGTTTGAAATACATGTGCATGATTATTAACCCAAAATTTGCCTTTAACTAAATTGGCTAACGGCTCAGATTTTGTTAGTAAGTTTGCACCGTCTTCAGCCAAAAGAATATATTCACCATCAAAGATATATTCATTGATAAAATCAACAATTCCTTGAGCACCATAATATGGATACATCTTTTCTAAATTTTGTCTTTCCATTGTGTTTACAGGTTTTCGCAATGTATCGAATACTTTAATATAGTTTTTTAATTGCATATGATTTATAAACTAAAAGATTTTATAGAAAGTGCTATTACTGGATTAGATGCTATTCAAAGAGCACCTATCGTAAATTATCAAACAGAATTACGTTGTCTTAGAATAGGAGATATATCACAAAAGAATAAATTTATTGATTGGGGTTACACTTCTGCTAATGCACAAGAAGTCAGAAATTTTCTAATTCTTAAAAGTGATAATTTTATTGCTAGAACAGGTTCAACTATTGGTTGTTCATTTTATGCAAAGGATAATTTAAATTCTGTTTTCAATAACGGAATTATACGATTAAGGCCAAATTCTAGTTTGATTCCACAATATTTATCCTATTTGCTTCAAACAAATGGTTTTCTAACTTTTGTTCGTAATGTCGGAATGGCTAGCGCAACGCAGCCAAATATTAAAATAGCAGATATGTTAGACTACGAATTGTACGTTCCAGGCATTAAAGAACAACAACACATAGTTAACACTATCGGAAGTGTTGATGATTTAATTGAGAATTTAATAAAACAAAATGAAAAATTAATGTCGATTGGATTATCAACTATTAATAAAATTAATAAAACAACCGAGTGCAATGAACTGTTGTCAATATGTAAATTGATTAAAGGATATGAAGTAGGTTCTCAAAAGTATATTGATTCTCCTACTAATAAAAAAGCAATTCGATATTTGAGGGTTGGCGATTTGCTATCGCTAGGAAGTACCTTTATCGAAGAAAACAGGGAATTAGTTAAATGCAGAGATGACGACATTCTAATAGCTTTTGATGGCGCACCAGGTAGAAATGCTATAGGATTGGAAGGAGCGTTCTCTTCAGGTATTTACAAAATAGAATGCGATCCTAAATTAAAGGGATTAATTTATTTTGAAATTAACAGCAGCTTAAATCAAAAAATAATAAAAGATTATTCCCATGGTACAACTATTTTACATGCTTCTAGAGCAATGCAATATTTAAAAACCGCAATAACAAGCAACGATAACATTTTTAAATTGAATGAGCTTTGCAATCAAATAATATTTAACAAAAGAAAAATAAATTTATTAAGCAAAGAAAAACAATTGCTTTTATCAAAATATTTTTAATTACCAATCAACAATAGAATCAACTATTTCTTGCTGCTCTTCGCTAGTTTTTCTTAGGTATATTCTTGTAGTTTCAATTGATTCATGACCAAGCAAATCAGCAAGAAGCGCAATATCTTTTCTTTTTTCTAAAAAATTCTTAGCAAATCTATGTCTAAATGAATGAGGATAAACAACATTTAAATTCATTTGATACTTTCTAGCTAAAGTTTTTAATTGATGAGCTATACCCCTAGTAGTTATTTGATCATTATTTTTGTTTAAAAACAAATAACCATTTGTCCTATTAATAGATGAATAATATTGAGATGCTTCAATTCTAAGTTTTTTCGGAATAAATATTCTTCTAACTTTTCCTGTTTTTGTGTATAAATCAATATAGCCTCGAATTAAATGCTCATATTTAAACTGAATTAGTTCAGATACTCTAGCCCCAGTAGCGCCAAGAAAACGAACCACATAATACCATTCGTAATTTTCATCTTTCAAAAGTTTAGTTTTTAAAAAATCATAATCCGCATCTGATATAACATTTTCAAGATATGTTTTTTGTTGAACTTTTATAAATTTAAGTTTTAAATTATCCTTCCCTATAAACTCTAAATACTTGTTGATCCCTTGTATTCTTAGATTAACTGTTTTGCCTTTATACTTGTCAACCAAAACGCCTTAAAAGCAAGCAAATTCTGTTTTGTAATTTCATCAAAATTATTAAAATACAATCCAATAGCTGTCACATATGATTCAATGGTGTTTTTTGAAAGATTTTGATGAAGTAGAAAATTTTTAAATTCTTTCATTAAAAAAATACCTCCGTTTGTTTGAAGGTATTCTATTTTTAGAAAAATTTATTCAATAATTGTTGTTTGATTGCTTTTAGCTTAGAAATCTCTCTTCTTCGATTTGATAACATTTTTACAAAATGAACATATTTCTTATCGTATTGTTGTATTTGCAATGGAGTTAAATAAGGAACCTGTATTTTCAAAAAAGTTTCATTGTTTATACCAGCCATAGTAGTACCAACAGAATTAAGGTCTCTTTGAGTATCAAAGTCTTTAGAAATGACAAAAGCTGATAAAAGCGATAATGGTAATCCCTTGCTGGCAAGTATTCCTTGAAAACCAGTCGAAAAAATATAGTTATTAATTAAATCAGTATCATTTGATGTAACTATTAATTTCTTATTTGAGCCTTTCATTTTTGCAAACCATACGCTATTTGCAACAGGCTGCATATTTGCTCTTGAAGGCCTTTTATCTATAGATATATTCTCGCTTGAGGAAATGTTGTTTACTCCTTCAACTGACGAGGTATCCAAATATTCTTTCAAGTCATTAAACAAATTAATTCCTGACTTAACTATTTTAGGATTATAGGATGATATTTCAGTTTTACTTGTAAATTGTAAAAGTGACTTATCCAAAATCTCACAAATTTTGTCAATTTCTCGTTGATAATTTTCAATTAAATCATCAACACTTCCGATAGTGTTAATTATGTAAATCTTAAAATGACATAATTCAATTAATTTAATATAATAATTGAAAGGGAAGATTGAGATATGGTTTACGAAAGCATTATAGAAGAAGCGATTATTTCATTGCTTCAAAACAAGGGATATGAACTTATTGATGAAAACTATTCTTGGATAGTAGAACGTCAGTTGGATGAATTTATTAATAAAGAGCTTTTATTAGAGTGTTTAAGTAGAATTAATGGCATTAATGATACTAATATATTAAATGATGCTATCAACACCATAACTAGACTTGAAAATCCTTCTTTATTTGAACGTAATTTTGTTTTTCATAAATATCTTATTGATGGTGTTCCTGTAGAGTCAAAAGATTATGACATTAATCCTGTTATCCATTTAATTGATTTCGACAATCCAGGGAATAATGTTTTTCAAGCTTGTCATCAAGTTAAATTTAACGAAGGAAGAAACACTAGAATCCCAGATGTAATTATTTATATTAATGGCCTTCCACTAGTAGTGATGGAACTCAAATCTTTTGATGAAAATGCTACTGATGCTACACTTGAGCACGCTTATACACAATTGGGATCGAATAGTGAACATGATGGTTATAGATTTGATATACCAACTTTATTCAACTTTAATGCTTTCCTTGTCATATCTGATGGAGTAATTAGCAAGGTTGGAACATTAACGTCAAAAATTGATAGATTTAATGAATGGAAAAGTGTAGCAGGCGAAAAAGGATATGATGCAGCTTGTGCAAATAAGTTGAATATTTTAATTGACGGTCTATTTGAAAAGAACAAACTTATTGATGTCATTGCAAATAATCTATTTTTTATTCAAGATAAAAACGATAAGCCAATTAAAATTATGGCTCAATATCATCAATATTTTGGGGTGATAAAATCATTAAATTCTATTTTAAAAACTGTTAAGCCATATGGTGATGGAAAAGCAGGAATTATTTGGCACACTCAAGGTAGCGGAAAATCTTTCTCGATGGTAATGCTTGCTCATAGGCTTTTAATGAGTCATGCATTGAACGTTCCAACAATTGTTTTACTTACTGACAGAATAGATTTAGACGATCAATTATATAAAACTTTTTATAGCGCAAGAAGCTATTTAAAATGTGAACCAGAAATAGCTACATCAAGAGAAGATTTAGTTAAAAAATTAAGCAAAATTAAACAAGGTGGTGTAATTCTTACAACAGTTGGAAAGTTTGATAAAGAAAATTTGCCTAAAAACGAACGAAACAATATTATTGTTATGACTGATGAAGCACATAGAGGCCATTACGGTATTTATGAAACAGTTCATTATATTAAAGATAAAGAAACAGATGAGATGGAAGCTGTCTTTAAATACGGAGTCGAAAAGTACATAAGAGATGCTCTTCCAAATGCCACTTTTATCGGATTTACCGGAACGCCCGTTTCTACAAAAGATAAACAAACGACAGATATTTTTGGAGATATTATCGATGTTTATGATATGACGCAATCTGTAATAGATGGTTCTACAGTAAAACTTTATTATGAGTCACGTCTTGCAAAAGTTTGGACTAATGATGAAGTTTTAAATGAAATTGATCAATATTACAAAGAACTTGAAGAGACCGAACGAGCAGACATTGCTTCAATAGAGAAATCAAAAGCTGAAATGTCTAAAATTAAGGTCATTCTTCAAGATGATGACATGATTGATTTGTTTGCTAAAGATATCCTTAGTCATTACGATGAAAGAAAAGGATTTTTAAACGGCAAGGCGATGATAGTTTGTCAAACTAGAGTAGCTGCTGCAAAACTTTATAAAAAAATCACGGAAGAATTAAGACCAAACTGGAAAGATAAGGTAATTTTGGTTGTTACCGAATCAAACAAAGACACCGAAGAACAAAGAAAATTATTTGGAAATTCTCAGCATAGAAAAGAACTGGGCGAGGAATTTAAAAAAGACGATTCAAAATACAAGATAGCTATAGTTGTAGACATGTGGCTAACTGGTTTTGATGTTCCTGACCTTGATGTAATGTATTTTATAAAGCGTCTTAAATCATACAATTTAATGCAAGCAATAGCACGTGTAAATAGAGTTTATCCTGGAAAAGTTTATGGTTTAATCGTTGATTACATTGGTTTAGGAAAAGCCCTTGATGAAGCTTTGACCGAATACACTGATAGAGATAGAGAAAATAACGTACAGGACATTAAAAAAGAAATTTATAACATATTAAAAGAAAAACTTAGCGTTTTAAATGAATGGTTTGCTCATGTTAATCGTAGTGGATTTAATTCTGATAACGCATTAGAAAGATTCACTTCAATTCAAATTGGAGCCCAATACATTCTAGAAGATTCAAAACGTGAGAAGACATTCCTTATGGACTTATCTCTTGCTGTTAAGCAGTGCTTCGTCGTTTGTGGAGGAATTACTTCTGATAAAGAAAAAGAAGATATTTATTATTATTTGGCAGTAAGAAGCTACATTCTCAAATTAAGAGCAAAAAGTGGCCCTGTTTCTATTAAGGAAATGAATGAATATGTCTCAAATCTTTTAGCGGACGCTATAAAAGGTGATGAAGTTAAAGTCCTAACAAAGGGCAAAGATGATTCTATTAATGTTATCGAACTTTTAAGCGCTGAAAAAATTGAGGAATTGAGAAAAAAGAATCCACCGTTAGTATTTGTTGAAATTGTTAAAAAACTTCTTGAAAGAGCAATTGCAGAGTCTCGTAAAAATAATTTCTTTAAATCTCAGGAATATTCAAAAAGATTAAGAAAAATACTTGAGGCATACAATGATAGAGACGCAACGTTTGCTCCTGAACTAACAATCGTTCAATTAGTTGATTTTGCTGGTGAAATGGTGGCCGATGAAAAAGAAGCGGAATCGCTTGGAATCACTGGAAGAGAACGTGCTTTTTATGATGCTTTAGTCAGAGATAAAACTTCTCAAGAATTATTAGGTGATGAAACTCTTAAACTAATTGCAACAGAATTAACATCAATAGTAGAAGAATATGCAAAAACCGACTGGGCAAATAAGGAATCTACTAGAGCTAGAATGAGAACTAAAATTAGAGAATGCTTGAGGAAATACAATTATCCAAAATCTTATAGAGAGCAAGCTGTGAGTGATGTTGTCAAGCAAGCCGAATATGTTTTGAATGAATAAGGATATTTATGAATTTTTCTAAAGGTTATAAAGTAAGTAATCCTCAAAATATTAAAGAATCTTTTTCCGTTGAAAATGATCATATTCTCATTAATTTGAGTGTAGAAAAATATCAAAAGGTTATGACAGAATTATGCAAACTTCTACAGGAACCACTTTTCTTTATTATCGAAGTCCCATGTGATGAGCTAAAGGAAAAAGAGTTGAGAAAATCTAATTATGATCCTCTTCATAAAGATGTTTATTATTTGGATGAAATTGATAATAAAGCTGCAGAAACAATTCTTGAAAATATGGGAGATATGCTCATAAATGACGGCTTGAGTGCATTTGGCTTTGGTTGTTTAGAAGTAAGAGCGGAAGTCATGAAAGGCAAATATAATACTTTGACTGTATTTGCAGACGATTTAAAACCATATATAGATGTTCTTAAAAGTAATGAAATAGAACAAGTTGATTCTATTGTTACTGCAGAAGATTTATTCACTAGAGAAAATCCTGGAATTTGCCAAAAATATGTTGATAAAGATAATAGAGATATATTTGTTCATAAAGATTTTTTTGTAAAGATGGGTGCCTATTTGGATCATACTGAAGAAAACTAATTATTTGATATTAGCATTAAACTTTCTCTTATGAGGAGGCTTTTTTATTTTCAAAGTTTTCTAATTTTTGTATTTTTACGTAGGCAGTTTTAAAAGTTAAATTTTAAATTTTTTAATTATTTTTCTTGTGCGCACGAAGCAATAAAACTAATAAATCAAAACTTTTCTATTGCGCGAGAAAAATTTTTAAGCAAATGTATAAGAAAGTGGGTCGATTTTGGCTCACTTTTTTCCTATTGGTAATGTTCAGATAACAAAAAGTTTCAGACAAACTACCGCTAATTGAACAGTAATTGATGCAAGAACAAAGCGTTATAGCGTTCTTAAGAAAGGAAATCGATAAATTATGCAAGCTGGAGCAGACAGACCTATTGGAACGCTAACTTAGACAAGGTTAAGAAGAAAGCTTATTACACCCAAACTTGTAAGCACTGTGGCAAAGAGTTCACTGTCTATGGCGATAGCTCAAGGCAATACTGCTCTTATGAATGCTACTGGGCTGAAAGATATGGAAAACTTACAAAGTAAGAGTTTTGTTATATTACAAAATAATTAGTTTTGTTACTATTGTATTATAATTTTCACTTTAAGGAGAACCAACATGGCAACCACATTAAGAGATCAAAACTATCGAATCATTGGTTATATTGATACTGATTTTAATGGTAATAAAATCATAAAAGATGAACACTTTGTAATTAGAGGTTATTATGATAAAGCTACTAATACCACTAAGAATCAATATTTTATGGTTGTAGGTCATGGTGATATATTAACTTCATTATTAGATAAGTCATAATTTAATATTTAAATTAATAAATGAACGTTTAAACCGTTTTTTATTTTAATAATTAATGATTTAAGCAGACCTTTTTAAGCCAAAAAGCAAAGACAAGAATGATACCAATACCAAGAATAATCTGAATAATTTTAGATAGAATACTAATAATTGTTGATTCAGTGGTGCTTATAACTCAGTGTTTTCTAATATAGAATTACACATTTTAATGAAAAAGGACCATAAAAAGCATAACTATCACTTAGCAATCAACAACTTAGCTAAAATAGTCTTTATATGGTTTACTAAATCAAGGTTTGAGTGATAAAATGATATTACAAATTAAAATATGTTTAGAATTTATGATGCTTTGATAATTTATAAAGCACAAACTATGTTGATAACTAATAAATATATTAATTCCATTAAGGAGAGTTTATGTCGGTAATGAAAAAATTCTTTAAAGATAAGGATTTAAAAGAATTAATTTTAGAATATGATGGCTTACGAGCGGATTTTAACAATAATACTATTGATTGTGTTTCATTCAATAAAGAAGCTTGTGATCTTAAAAAGAAATTTGAAGATGTTAATGGTAACTATA
>JGI20225J20221_1002111_pt1 | contig 16339 bp, 11 predicted proteins | sample BioMet4_FD_20221 | JGI IMG/M metagenome (IMG submission 20221) | reverse complement strand
TACCGTGCAAAAGGAACTGTTAAGGATATGGAATTCATTCAATTTCACCCAACAGCGCTTTACCATCCGGGAGACCGCCCATCATTCCTTATTACAGAAGCAATGAGAGGTTACGGAGGTGTACTTAGAACCATGGATGGAAAAGAATTCATGCAGAAGTATGACGAACGTCTTTCGCTTGCTCCACGTGATATCGTGGCAAGAGCTATAGACAATGAAATGAAAAACCGTGGTGACGAGCATGTTTATCTGGATGTAACTCACAAAGATCCGGAAGAAACTAAAAAGCACTTCCCAAATATATACGANAAATGTCTCAGTCTGGGCATTGACATTACTAAAGATTATATACCTGTTGCTCCGGCAGCCCACTANCTTTGCGGTGGTATAAAGGTAGATCTCGATGCCTGCTCTTCAATTGAAAGACTTTATGCGGTTGGAGAATGTTCATGCACAGGTTTACATGGCGGAAACCGTCTTGCGTCAAATTCATTGATTGAAGCAGTGGTATATGCCGATGCAGCAGCAAAACACAGCCTGAGCGCTGTTGATCAATATACTTTCAATGAGGAAATTCCAGAATGGAACGATGAAGGAACCCGTTCACCTGAAGAAATGGTACTTATTACTCAAAGTGCCAAAGAAGTAGGCCAGATTATGAGCACCTATGTGGGTATTGTTCGTTCTGATTTGCGTCTGAAACGTGCATGGGATCGTCTCGATATTATTTATGAGGAGACTGAGAGTCTGTTTAAACGCTCTAAAGCATCCAAAGAGATATGTGAATTAAGAAACATGGTGAATACTGGATATCTCATCATGCGCCAGGCAATGGAACGTAAAGAGAGCCGTGGATTACATTACACGATAGATTATCCTCACGCAAAGAAATAAGTTTGTAAGGTCTGGAGCCCGGTTGCAAAAGCAAAGACCTTATTTCTTAAATGATTGGAAGAGTTCTGTAAAAGAGCGGCGATAAATAATTAAATCCTTGTACAAAACAATGCATTCTTTTGTACAGAAGAATATATTGTTTTGTACAAAAGATTGTTTTCTTTTGTACAAGAATCTAATAATATGTCCCGAATCACAACCAAACGTATCCTTATATCTGTAACAAACGACCTTATTGCCGACCAAAGAGTTAGCAAAGTTTCTGCTTCGTTGCAAAGTAACGGGTACAATGTTCTTTTAATTGGCTGTATTAGAAAGAAACGCCAACCATTAAAACGCCCTTACCAGACTTACCGCTTCAACCTTTTTTTCAAGAAACGCTTTGTCTTTTTTATGGAATATAATCTGCGCTTGCTTTTTGTACTGCTTTTTAAGCGCAAAGACATTCTGTTGTGCAACGATACCGATGCCCTACTTGCAAACTTCATAGCAAGTAAACTATGCAGAGTTCCCCTGGTATTTGATGCTCACGAGCTTTATCCTGAATTGCCAGAAGTGGTAGAACGCCCACTGGTAAAGAAAGTCTGGGAAAAAATTGAAGATATTATCTTTCCCCACCTAAAGTATTCCTATACCGTATGTGAATCCATTGCAGAACACTATAAGCAGAAATACGGAATTACGATGGGAGTTGTTCGTAATATTCCCAACAAAGAAACAACATCTGCATCAGTAGATAATAGTCAGAAAGAAACCATAAACCGGCTACCTTCTCTTGAAGGAAAGAAACTGCTGCTATACCAGGGAGCAATAAATGTAGGCCGCGGTGTAGATTGGCTCATTAATGCCATGCCCTATCTTGATAACTGTGTGCTTTGTATCTGCGGAGACGGTTATTTATTTCAGGAAATGCAGACCCTTGCCAAAGAAAAGCAGCTTGAAGACCGGATAATTTTCACCGGCAGACTCCCTTTCGAAGAACTGAATCAATATACCTCACAAGCTGACTTGGGATTTGTTCTTTTAGAGAATATGGGGTTAAGCTATTATTATTCCCTCCCCAACCGCATCTTTGATTATATGAAGTATGGAGTGCCGGTTCTTGCCTCTAATCTACCAGAAATTGCCCGCATTGTGGAGACACATAATACAGGAAAGCTGATTTCTCACTACGAGCCGGAATATCTGGCTAAGGTAATTATTGAAATGCTAGAAGAATGGAAAGACAAACCGGTTTATAAGCAGCGTTTAAACGAATTGTCTAAAAAGTTTTGCTGGGAGAACGAAGAACAGGTAATGCTGGAAATTGTGGGAAAGGCAAAATAAAAAAAGCCGTCTTCGTATTCTTCTCTCTCAGGAAAAGTACTCAGACGGCCTTCGCACTACTTAATCAACTAATGACAAATCAATAAAGGAACACTTTCCTTTTATCTCTAATACACAAATTACAATCCTAAAAATCAGAATGGATATTTTCCTGCAGCTGCTCCTTGTACAAGACCATTAAGCGCCTTTGTATCTTCTACCACTGTTGTTGAACGGTTAAATATACCACACCCCTTATCACCAGTTCCACCATTATCCCAATAGAAAGGAATTATGCCATAATTTTTAGCCTGTTCAGTTACATACTTAAGATAATATGCTCTTGAATCAAGATGGTGTGTCAAAGCATCGCCTGTAAGAGATAATCTACGAGTAGGAGCATATTCACCAAGAATAACCGGATATCCTTTATCAATAAAATTAGTTTTCATTTTAGCAAACTGGGTTTTTACATGATCTTCTTCACCCCAGGTTGCAGCTCTTCCCGCTAATTCACCAGTAGCATATTGGTGATAATCGGCTCCCCAAAAAACAAAATACTTACCCCAGGTTGCATCACTTTCCAATATACAAAACTGCGACGGATCATAATAATGAACTTCAACCATTAATCTATTTTGAACTTTGTCTGTTGATACTTTTAAATAAGAGACCGCCTGGTTAATATCTGTACTAAATGCCTGAATAAGAAGATTACGATAAGCATTCCTCCCACCAGTAGAACGTACTGCATCTACAAAAGTCTGATTGTAAGACATCTGAACATTATAATTATCCTGAGTAGGTGTACCACCAACATCACCCATATTTACTTCATTAGTTCCGGCAAAAAGAAGATGTTCATCGTAATCCCTGAAATAAACAGCTATTTGTTCCCATATTGCTTTTTCTTTCCTCGTAACCTCTGCCTGTTTTGCAAGAGTAGGATTGTTATCTAACCAGCCACCATCGGAGTGAATATTTAAAATGGCATACATATCATTGGAAACGCAATAATCAACAACCTCTTTTACCCTTGCCAACCAAAAGTCTCTTATCTTGTAATTTGTTGCATTCTCAATATATCTATTCCATGCGCAAGGTATTCTCACAGCATTAAAACCAGCAGCTTTCACAGCATCTATCATAGCCTTAGAAACTTTAGCATTACCCCAATCTGTTTCGCCACTAGCAACAGACCCTGTTGTAGTAGCACTTGTACATTCAAGTGCATTCCCTATATTCCAGCCTAAATACATTTTCTTTGCAAGCACAAGGGCATCACTCTCCATTCCAATTTTAACAGCAGGAACAAATAAATCTCTACCTGTCTGATTAACAGTAACCGTTTCCGTTAAACCAGCCATGATAAACGTTATTGTTCCTGTTCTCGAAGAAATTCCGGGATTAGCAGCAATAGTAAAGTTTTCAGTGACATTAGAAACAGCGCGAGTTTTAGTACTCTTGGTTATCCAATCCTGATTAATGGCTATTTGATGAGCAGCAGTAGTCTGAAGCTCTACAGTAATCTCACTGCCATCAGCTGAAACATCATATTGACTCTTCTTTACCACCAATAAATTTGTTAACTCCTGAGTCACCTTTACTTGTTTAGAAAGAGACCCAGCTGTAATGGTAATTATAGCATTACGCGTATCATTTGTTGTATTCTCTGCTACAGCAACAGATATTTGTTTGGTTCCAGCTTCTCCGGAAGCAGGAGTCAGTGTACACCAGGTTTGTGAACTGGAAACTGTCCATGGCACATTTGATTTAATTGCCAGCATAGATGTCCCGCTATTTTTAGCAAGAATAAGTTCTTCTTTTGCCAATATTAATTCCGGCTCTATCTCTGGTTCACTTTTAGAGCAAGAAAACAAAACTGCCAGAAGCATTAAAACCAAGGGTGACAAATATTTTTTGAAATATTTCATAGTATAATTTATAAAGTTAGCTTTGGTAGCTTTCAGTGGAAAGCTTGTTAGTATGAAACAAACTATTTCTTATAACACAACTCGTAGAATTTCTTTTTTTCGATTGGATTCAACTGAGCCTTTTTAAGATTTTGCTGACACTCAAGTACTTTTTCTCCTCTTATCTGAGCAATCTCCATAAATGATTTATCCTTTGCTAATTGAGGATCTTTCTCTATTTTATCAGCGTATTCCTTCAATGCAGCTAATGCTGTTTCAAACTCCAGCAATAATTTCTCATTGTCTTTCATATTGAATGTCTTTTTTGACATCTCAATGCATGCCTTTTCCATCTTAGCTGAATATTCATTTGATTTCGCAAAATTAGAATCCTTAGCAGCTTTTTCCTGAAGTTCCTCAGCCGAATTATAGGCATTCTCGAACTGTTCCTTTTTCTGTTCCTCTTGTGTCTGCTTCTTGTTACTGCAAGAACTCACCAATATACAAAAGAAAACAATAAATATAAATGAAAAAGTTTTCATAATTTTAAAATTAAAAGGGAGGTTGTCTAAACTGTTCAAGACAACCTCCTTTAATAGACAGGCTTAATTAGCTAAAACAAAATGGAATCCTAATACTTCATCTTTAGAATCGCCGGCAGCTGTTGAATTAGAAACAGCACCTAGCCAGAAACCGTTTTGATTAATATTACTAAGACTTGAACCTCCATGAGATACAAAAATCCATTCATTCGTACCAAGAGGTTTCGTCCAATTAGCACCTTTTGAATTAGTAGTATTTACCCATGCTGCCGGACTGCCAGTATAATTCACAAGTGGAAAATCAAATGTAAGTGATGGAATATCAGGGTTAATTGTTACTTTACCCGAAACTGTATATCCGGTAGTTACATTTCCATTTGCATCAGTTAAGTCCTGAGTTAAGGTTGCTTTAATATCAGAACCACTAGCTTCAAACTTAATGCTAGCACTTTTAGCAATATTGCTTGTAGCTTCATTCCAAACCCAACTATTTGAAGTGAAATCAGTCCCAAAGGTAGAAGTACTTGTCCATCCGCCAGTTAAATCAAAATTCAACCAGTCAATAAACCAAGCTGTATCGGGTTTAAATGTTTTGCCAACAAGTGCTTTCTTCCATGCAGCTAAAGGATCAACAGCTGAACTTCCTAGTTGAGGAATCAAATGATAAACCATGTATTCCGGTTTAACTGCATCACGTACGCCAACCCACATGCCGGTAACACTGCCAGATGCATCTTTTTCAATTTTAGTAATACGCCACTTATTATCTGTTGAGGTCTTTAAGGTAACCCAACCGCCACAAATTACAAAGTTGGGAGTAACACCTGTAAATGTATAGTAACCTTTATTATCTAATGCATAACTGCCTTTAGTAGATGTTCCATCAGAAGCAACATAAGTAGCTGAGTTATCATCAGAATTAAGAGTCAACGAGAATTTGGCAAAATTATCAGCAGCAGCATTGTATCCAGTCCAACTGTCATACTTATCAGCAGAAGTCCAGCCTGCATTCATCAACGAACCATCAAGGTTTGCCCAGTTAAATGGAGTTTCAGGAGAAAGTACCCATTTAACAGACTTGTTTACAGTTTGTGAAATATCTGTCTGCCAGCCGTCAGGTAATGTAGGTTCCGGTTCTTTTAATACAGGAGGAGTCCAGTTATCTTTATAGTCTTTAGAAATGTAGTTGTAAACAACTCCTGCAGGATCAACAATTATCTGCATTGCGTCTTTAGTCAAATAGATGATACGGAATTCTGTTGCAGCTTTTACATCAGCATCTCGACTTGTATCATGTAATGGATATGCACCTGTAAATTTAATTGAATGCTTATCTGTATCAAGCATATATTGTCCTGTACTATTGCCTAAACCATAAGCATCCTGATCAACAATTAAATTGGCACCACCTTTCAGGTTGAAAGTCATTGTACCAAAATCTGCTTTAGCACACATCCAGCTATTTCCTGGATAGTCAGCAAGCCAATACCATGTAGCAGCACCATCTGTCAGATTCGGAGTTTTTGCTTTCTTCGCATCCCATACAAAACTTTCATTCGTATTACCATCAAGATAAGATTCTCCAGTTGAATAATGAAGATTATCCCATGTATAATTCTTTGTAAAGAAGTATATAGGAGCTTTAAAGTAACGTGATGTTCCCTCTGCATCAAGATCAAGATACCAGGTTTTTTCCTTTCCGGCACCACCAGAAATCAATGTCCACATTTCGTCGCTGACAAAATCAGCATACATATTATCAACTTTAAAAGTTGTTGTATCACCATAAACCACACCACCACGGGTTTCAACACCAAACTGTACTTTATACGTTCCCGCAAAAGGTATTTTCAAAGTTACCTTCTGTTCCTGACTACGTCCTTGCGGATGGTTCCATAAAGGAGTATACTCACTTCCCATCAAACTAGTCAGATAGACAATATTTGGATTGGTTGCGTCGTGCTCAATCTTATAAGCAATGCCTTCTACCAGGTCTGCAGCCTTTACATCTTTGGCACCCAAAGAGAAATCTTCCGGTGAACAAGATGTAAGCATCATTNCCACTATGGCAAATAAAGAAAATAGTTTAAATATCTTATTCATAATAGTACGTTTTAAAGTTTATTCCCAACCAGCATTTTGTTTCAATACACTATTGGACAGTGTTATCTGAGTATTAGGAATCTGCATGAAACCTCTTGTTTTAATAATATTCTCAGCAGTAATTACAACTGAATCATCAGCTTTCCCACTCAATACTTTTTGAGTCTGAGCAATAGTAGAAGCTGCAAAGTTAACTCCCTGACGAAGCAAATCCCAGTAACGAAGTCCTTCAAAAGCAAACTCAAAGCGACGTTCCTCCATAATATCAGCTTTATCAACGGACGTTTTAGCTGTTAAACCAGCACGAGTGTGTACCATATTATAATAGTTTAGCGCATTAGTTGAGCCTAATTCTGCAGCCATAAGCAATACGTCAGCATAACGAATTAGTACGAAATCCTGGTCTTGAGAAATCTGAAAATCATTTGAACCACCTGTGTCTGATGTTCCATCAGGTAAAGCTGTTGGAGTATATTTTTTAACTGCATAACCGGTATATTCGCGCTGATCCTTCATATCAAAAGTACTCTCAATGCCTTCACCTGCTATATCAATTACAGAAGCTGACTTACGAGTATCACCAGCTGCATAAGCACTCACCAATTTAGGATTAACAGTACAAGCTCCCCATCCTTTTCCATAAGGAGACCAGTTAGTATTACGCATACCCATCATTACTAACCAACGGTTACCATCTACCATACCGTTATAATTTTGAGTGTTGTTAAACTTCTGAGCAAAGACTGTTTCTTTATTACCTTTGCCGGCATAACCTGATTTATCTAACGTGTTGGCTGTTTTATTAGCAATATAACTTGCTGCGGGCCAAAGAGATTTAAAATCTGTAACAAGACCAAATTCATTACTGCTAATTATATCTTCCAAGCCAGCCAGAACTTCTGTTTTGGTTACATCCAGATCATCTTTGCCGTAATAGCCTGTATAGAATAAATAAACACGCGCCAACATCGCTTCTGCAGCATATCGGGTTACACGTCCGTCATTTGCAGAAGCATTAGCCTTAGGATAAGCATTGGCAGGAATATTTGCAGCTGCAAATTTCAAGTCTTCAACAATCAGTTTATATGTTTCAATTGGTTCAGCTTGTTCAATATTTGCTGTTGTTGGTTCTGTTAACAATGGCACTTTTTCAAAAAGACGAACTAAATCAAAATACTCAATAGCTCGCAGAAAACGGGTCTCACCTTCAATACGATTACGAGTTGCAGTTACTGTTGCTTCATCTGTTGATTTCCATGAAGAAATTTTAGGCAACTTAAGCAACAATGTATTGCAGCGGAAAATACCTGCATAATAATCACCCCATGTTCCGTTAAATATGTTATTATCTGAAGGTGACTGTGTAATATCAAACCGGTCTAAAGCCTGATAAGCACGACCATCAGTATTTCCTGTTCCACCAAAACAGTTATCAGAAAGAACTTCAGAAATTACATACAATGATTGATTACCATTGGAAGATGTACGTTGGTAACCATCATAACAACCAATCAACGCCATCTCTGCATCAGCTTCTGTTTTATAAAAGTTCTGGTCAAGAATTGATGTCTGCGGTTCTACATCCATAAAACTTTCGGAGCAAGAAAAAAAACTAATACTTAATGCTCCTAATGCCAGTATATTTAATTTGAACTTATTCATAATTATTCGTTGTTTTAAATATTAAAATTTAAGATTAACGCCAAACAGATAAGTCCTTGGGCGTGGATAGTATCCTAAGTCAATTCCTGATACCCATTTATCTGTTCCATAACCAATTTCCGGATCCATCCATCATATTTGGTAAAAGTAAATGCATTTTGCACGGAAGCATAAAGTCTGCACTGGTTAATAAATTTAGATTTAATCAACTTAGCAAAATCATACCCTAAAGTAATGTTGTTTATGCGGAGAAAATCACCATCCTGTAAGAATAGATCAGAGAACTGCCAGTTTATATTAGTTTCTGTTACACGAGGATACTTATTAGAAGTGCCTTCTCCTGTCCAGCGTTGAAGAAAGTCTGTAGTGTAATTAGCCTGTTTGTTTGTATGATTACGATATGACTGAACAATCTTATTACCCAAAACACCATTAGCATTCACAGAAAAATCGAATCCTTTATAATCAAATCCTAAGTTAAATCCAAAAGTAAAGTCGGGCATTCCATTTCCCAAGTCAGTTTTATCCTCCGCATTGATAACTCCGTCTTTGTTAATATCTACATACTTCACATCACCAGGTTTCACAGAAGATTGTAGTATTCCTTTTTTAGCACTCTTCCAATCAGCAATTTCCTGTTCATTCTGGAAAATACCAGCTGTTTTATATCCCCAGAAATAACCAATAGGGTGTCCGTTCTGTGCACGATAAAACTCATCAGAGTTATCATAAAGCATATTGGTAGAGCCATGAATAATGCCATCTTCTGTTGGTATGTTACCAACCTTATTTTTATTATAAGCACCATTAATACCAGCATTATAATTGAAAGAACCAATATGATCATTCCAGGTTAAGGCCAATTCAATACCTGTGTTCTTTACATCACCGCCATTAATAAAAGGAGCACCAGCACCTGCTGTTGCAAGAATAGGAGCCTGTACCAACCAGTCTTTTGTTGTTTTAATATAGAAATCAGCATTTACTCCAAAGCGACTATTCAAGAAACGAGCATCGACACCAATATTTGTCTGTTCTGAAGTTTCCCACTTCACATTTTCATTAGATAAACGACTTGGATAAGCTCCGGCTACATTTGTTCCTCCAGTGCCAAAAACATAATAAGCTGCAGGATTGCTACTGCTATAACCTGTAGAAGTATTTATTGGAGAAGCGTATTGAAAGTCGTCAATGTCTTGGTTACCTACTTGTCCCCAACTAGCACGGAGTTTTAAGAAATCCAACCAATTCTTTGAAGATTTCATAAAGTTTTCATTAGTCATTACCCAACCGGCAGATACAGATGGGAAATATCCCCAACGTTTACCAGTAGCAAACTTAGAAGAAGCATCAGCACGCAAGGTAGCATTAATCATATATTTCTCTTTATAGTTATATCCCAAACGTCCGAAATAAGAAACGCGACGGTATACAGTTTCGGGTTTTCCACCAACTGTTCTTGTCTCTACTACATTGCCATCCTCATCTAAATGAGCTTGGCCTGTGGTATTATCAAGATAAGCATGAGAGAAATCATTGAATTGTGATAGCAAATTCCAATTGGAAGCAGACAGATATGTTCCTTGATAGCGAACAGCTTCCATACCAATCATTGCATTAAAAGCATGATCCTCATTAATTTTAAAATCATAGCTAGCTGTGTTAGTCCAAGTCATAGTATGACCTTTACTCATATTTTGAGAAGTTGTAGTATGCTGTTTATTATAAGAATAAATAGACAATTGATAAAGTGGAGTAAAACTACGATATTCTGAAGCATAGTAATTAATACCAAAAATAGATTTAATTTTCAAATTCTTAATTGGTTGTAGTTCTGCATAAATATCTGCCATTAATTTTTGATTATCATTCTTATTATTTACATTGGTCATCATTGCCCCATAAGGGTTGCCGTCACCCTTATACCAAGCAGAGTTACTTGTATCATTAAATGGACTATCATAAATGTTATTATCGCTATACACAGGAGAAAGAGGAGAAGTTCCAAATGCTCCACGAAGTGTATTATTGTATTGATTACCTACACTTATGCCTGTATTCTTTATGTAATTGAAATTCAAATGTTGTCCAATCTTTAAGAAATCCTTATACAATTTATGTTCTGTATTTATACGAAAGCCATAACGTTCGTAATTAGAAACAGCAGAACCACCTACAACACCTTCCTGGGAAGTGTAATTCAATGAAAGAGAATAAACAGACGCATCAGAACCACCATTAACATTAAATGAATAATTCTCTGTTTTTGCATCATTTTTAAACATCTGACTTACCCAATCTATATTTGCTAATTCTCCCATTGATTCCCAATCGTACAATGAAGAGCCCGAGTTGAGAGCTTGTTCGTCCATAATTGTTTTATACTGATCGGCATTCAGCATTTTAACTTTACGGGCTACATTTTGTACGCCATAATATGCATCAAATGAAACCTGTCCCTTGCCAGATTGACCTTGTTTTGTTGTTACCAGCACAACACCATTTGCTGCTTGTGCACCATAAATTGCTGCTGAAGCTGCATCTTTTAAAATGTCAACAGATTGAATATCGGCAGCATTTAATACGGAAATATCGCCTTCTATGCCATCAATAATGTAAAGAGGACCAGAATTACCTACGGTACCCAAACCACGAATCACAACTTTCATGTCGGATCCCGGTTGGCCAGAAGTAGAAGAGATAGAAACACCTGGAGTTTTTCCTTGAAGTGCTTGCAACGCACTGGTCGTATTCATCTTCGCCAATTCATCACCCTTAACCTGAAGGGTNGCTCCTGTACTCAGTTTCTTTTTCTGAACACCATAACCCACAACAACAACTTCCTCTAAGGAATGCGCATCTTCTTTCATTGTTACATTGATAACTCTCTTTCCAGAAATAGGTATTTCCTGTTTTACAAAACCTATATAAGTAAATACAAGAGTGGAACCGCTCTTTACATTTAAAGAGTATTTACCGTCTATATCGGTCATTGTTCCAATTGACGTTCCTTTTACAATAACACTCACACCTATCAAGGGCTGATTATCTGAAGCAGATATCACTACTCCTGAAACAATTTTGTTGTCTTGAAGAGGATTAGCTTTGAGGTTACTGATTGCAGGCAAGAGGAAAAGTAATGCCATTGCAAATCTACATAAATGAACATTTATGCATTTTTCAATAAATGTTTTTCTCATGGTACATTGTTTATTGGTTAATTTTCTTATTTTGGCTTTATAAACCGGAAGCAAACTTAGTGCATAGATGTTTAATAATACAAAGTTTTTGTTAAAGCTAAAGGGCATATTGGTTAACGAAGGGTATTTAAATGTTACTTAGAAGGGGCTAATTTGTTATTTAGCACAAAGCCTCACTAAAAAGAAAAACAAAAAGATCTATAAAACAGACATTTATCACTTTTAAATAATATAGAAAAAATTATACAAAATGAAAATTATAACGATTTATTTTAAAGTTTAAGACTCTTACCAACAAGTAATTTCAAAGAATTTCATATTCATTTAAAGAAATAAAGGCTTATTTTTTGTCTTCTTTGATAAATGTAAAAAGAGCCAGATATAATAATTATACCTAGCCCTTTCATTCTTCAATTTGAAAATCAATAATTCTCTTTCTTTACTTCAAAATGAGCTTGTGGATGCAAACAAGCCGGACAAACCTCCGGAGCTTCTTTACCAACATGGATATATCCGCAATTACGGCATTGCCATACAATTTCATCTTCTTTTGCAAAGACAGAAGCTGTCTCAATGTTCTTCACAAAAGAACGATATCTTTCTTCATGGGCCTTCTCAGCGATAGATATATTACGATACATTGCAGCTATTTCAGGGAATCCTTCTTTTTCAGCTACATCTGCAAATCCAGGATAAAGTAAAGACCATTCTTCATGTTCTCCGGCAGCTGCAGCTTGTAAGTTATCTAGGGTTCTGCCTATTACTCCGGCAGGAAAGCTAGTGGTTATTTCTACCATTCCTCCTTCTAGAAACTTGAACATACGTTTAGCATGTTCCTTTTCCTGATCAGCTGTCTCAGTAAAGATTGCAGCTATCTGTTCAAATCCTTCCTTTTTTGCTGCACTCGAAAAATAAGTGTAGCGCATTCTTGCTTGAGATTCGCCCGCAAAAGAATGCATTAAGTTCTTCTCTGTTTGAGTTCCTTTAATACTTTTAGCCATAATTCTATTATTAAAAGTGATGAAACGATATCCAAAAGTCTTAGTTTAAACACAAAGATACATTTTTTGTTCAATAACAAAATTTTTATAAATACAGAATGGTATTAAAAGTCAAATAAAAGGTCCATTCATTAAAAATTATGTTTCATAACACTCCTATTCACATTTTTTATGTACTTTTGCTATCTCTTACTTAAAAGTTAAGGATTTAGCGAAATTAACTGTACATATCATATATTAAATGAAAACGTTTGAATTCAGACCAAAGCTTTACGACGCTTTGAAAAATTACTCCAAGGAGACGTTACTTTCAGATTTGATGGCCGGAATTATCGTTGGTATCGTAGCACTCCCTCTGGCAATTGCATTTGGTATTGCCTCTGGCGTTTCACCTGAAAAAGGTATTATCACAGCAATCATTGCAGGTTTTATCATTTCATTTTTAGGTGGATCAAAAATCCAAATTGGAGGGCCAACCGGCGCCTTTATTGTTATTGTCTATGGAATTATACAGCAATACGGAGAAAGGGGATTGCTTATTGCAACCATTATGGCCGGTATACTATTGATTCTTTTGGGAGTATTTAAATTGGGAACAATTATTAAGTACATTCCTTATCCTATTGTAGTGGGGTTTACAAGTGGTATAGCGCTTACTATTTTCACTACACAGATAAAAGATTTATTCGGCTTATCAATGCATATTGTCCCAGCAGACTTTCTTTCCAAGTGGATTGCTTACTTTCAAAACTTCGGTACATTAAATTTATGGCCCACAATAGTAGGCTTACTGAGTATAATTATTATTGCTTATACACCAAAGTTTTCCAAAAAAGTTCCGGGTTCACTGATTGCCATTGTTCTGATGACAATTTTGGCTTACATCTTAAGAAATTACGCAGGAATTTCTTCTATAGAAACTATCGGCGACAGATTTACGATTAATGCTTCACTACCAGAAGCACAGGTTCCTGCTATGTCCTGGGAAGTGATTAAAGGACTTTTCCCTGCCGCAATGACTATTGCCATATTAGGTGCTATTGAATCATTACTCTCAGCCACAGTTGCAGATGGTGTAACTGGCGACAAACATAATTCCAATCAGGAATTGATTGCTCAGGGAGCAGCTAATTTAATCACTCCTTTATTCGGAGGTATCCCTGCAACAGGAGCTATTGCACGAACAATGACAAATATCAATAATGGTGGAAAAACACCGATAGCCGGAATTATTCATGCCATTGTACTTCTTCTTATCTTAATTTGTCTTGGCCCTCTCACAAAACATATTCCTATGGCCTGTCTAGCAGGAGTATTGGTAATAGTAGCCTATAACATGAGTGAATGGAGAACATTCCGTGCGTTGATGAAAAATCCGAAATCAGATATTGCCGTATTGCTTATAACCTTCTTCCTAACAGTTATATTCGATTTAACTGTAGCGATAGAAGTGGGAATTGTTATTGCATGTCTGCTGTTTATGAGACGAGTTGCGGAAACCTCAAACTTATCAATCATTACAGATGAAATTGACCCAAGTGCAGGGCTAGACATTGCAATAAAAGAAGAACCTCTTAAAATACCAGAAGGAGTTGAAGTATATGAAATTAATGGTCCCTTTTACTTTGGAATTGCCAATAAGTTCGAAGAACAAATGGTTCAGATAGGAGACCGACCTAAAATACGAATCATACGTATGCGAAAGGTTCCATTTATTGATTCTACCGGCATTCATAATCTAACAAACCTTTGTCGCATGTCGAAAAAAGAAAATGTACAGATCATTCTTTCCGGGGTAAACGAGAAAGTACATGAGGTTCTTGAAAAATCAGGCTTCAATGATTTATTGGGAAAAGAGAATGTTTGCAGCCATATTAACATTGCTTTAGCACGAGCAGAAGAAATTCTTAATAAATAAAGCGGTAATTAGGCGAAAATAATTTATAAAATTACAGAAAAAGTGTACAATATGATTTATTGTACACTTTTTTTATATTAGTTCTATACTTTTACTTAAAAATTACACAGGGAACTCTATATTAAATAAAAGACATTTACTTAGGGTCTGCTGAAAAAGTCCAAGCTCTCTCAATATAATATTGGTGCAGCTTGGATTTTTTCTTTTTCTATTCTTTCAAATATATAAATCTCATTACCCAATTCCCATAAGCAATGCCATATTTGTATGAGGCCACAGAGAAGCTCTCTAAAGAACTTCATCAGATTCTGAATGAAGTATCCGGCAGCAATCCATGAAGCTGAGGTTCTCTCCAGTTTTGCCCTGATATTGTTCATACGGTATCTTCTTTTAGCTGTTCCAAAGCACGCTTCAACTTCATTCCTTTCACCCATTGCTTTTGCCATAGCTTTCCGAACTTCGGGCTTCTTTGAATCTGCAGATGGTCGCCCCAACGCTTTACCTATGATTTCTATTTTTAAAGACTTCAAAAACATCCTGTTTGACCGGTTCAGATAGATCTTGTCCGCTAAGAGTCGGGCCGGATAAAAGCCATAATGCTTTTTGTAATTCTCCACATGAGTCACTAAATCTGTATGCTCGTTATAAGCATCCCAACTCAAATGATCTATGCGGGCATAACCATTGTGCAATCCGACTCCTATTTTTGCGCCAAATTCAGTCTGAGATTTGGATTTACCCCTAACGATGGGACGAACATGAGGTTGATGAATGCTTATAATCCGATCCTGACAACTGTGGCTATTTGCATTGTACATTTGATTCTGCTGATCATAAACCAACCGGATAACAAAGAGATATTTCTTTTCCCGTTTGTTGAGATAGCTCATACTATCAGCCTTTTTATCCAATAGTTTATCTATGCTGCAGAGATTACGTTTGAGGAAATGAAGCTGCTCACGTTTTCCTCTTCTGACGATTTTCTTTGATTTGTTCCTCCTCTTTATTACGTTCAGATATTTGCTTCTGGCAATGCGACGATAAGTACGAGGTTTCTCAAAATGCATCCTTGCACATAATAAATCAATCAGATCCTCACTCTTTTCACGGGCATCATTCAGCAGATCAATATCTGTAGGGAAACGAACTTCCGCATCGGCAACAGTAGCATCTACTTTCAGGTCTCCTTTATGGGTTATATTTCCATTATCATCCATTTTTACCGGTTCCTTGAAAGTATTTCCTTTATTCCCCGAAGATCTGTTATCTTCATCATCTTCTTTCCTTTTATCTTCTTCATCCATCAGAAGCAAAGTCATCTCATCAAATTCTTTCACTCCAAGACGCTTGCGGATATGAACAAAAAGACTCGGGTCAAAAACGGGCTCGTAAGTGTAATCGGACAACCCCAGAAAATACTGGATATACATATTTTCGCGAATAGCTTCAATCGTTTCAATATCAGACAAATTAAGCTTATGCTTAACAATCATCGCACCGATAACAATCCGGGGAGCTATACTCCTGGCACCCATTTTCTGATGCATCTTTTTACAATAGATAGATGACAGCTTTTCCCAAGGTATTTCTTTGGCTAGTTTTACCCAACGATTTTCAGGATTCAGTTCGCGTTGAAGAGGAGTCTTAAATTCCTCTATACTGAGTTGATTTGTGCTTTCGTATTTTATCATGTCTGCAAGCTTTATGCATCAAATATAATCTTTTTCGTGCAGAGAAGCAAGCAAAAAAGTTACTTAATAGATTGCAGATCAAATGTTTGATGTTTTTTCAGCGAACCCTA
>JGI20225J20221_1001714_pt1 | contig 16358 bp, 20 predicted proteins | sample BioMet4_FD_20221 | JGI IMG/M metagenome (IMG submission 20221) | reverse complement strand
TTCTTTACCCAAACCATCAATATCCGCCATCATATTGTTATAGGTATTTTCATCCTCAGCAGTAATCGTCCCTTTATCAGTGCGGTGACTTTCCAAAAAGGACTTGGTGGTTTCCCATGCTTTAGCTCGTTTTTCTCTTAATTCGTTAATATTCATACTGTTAATTCCTCCCTTAAATGTGGTTTTTTAATAAGTTTAATTCTTTCAGGCATTCCTCTGCCAACCGCTCCTTAATTTGCGGTTTTAGTGCTTTAATAGTGCATTTAGCCGCAAGCTTGTCCCGTAGTGAATTTGTTACTGCCACGGCAGAACACATCATAGAAACAGCCGGCTGCTCCATATCCACTTCGTCTGTTCGCTTTAAAATTCCGTCTGCAAAGCCAAGTTCAATCGCCTTATTAGCATTCATCCAGCTTTCCGCATCCATCAGATGCGCAAGCTTAACTCTCGGCAGACCGGTTTTAATTTCATAGGCATTGATAATAGATTCTTTAACCTCTGAAAGCATAGCAATGGCCTTTTGAAACTCAGCCTTATCGCCAAAAGCAATGGTAGCCGGATTATGAATCATAAGCATGGATACCGGACTTACTAACACCTTAGAACCTGCCATGGCAATAACAGATGCCGCACTGGCTGCTAAGCCGTCAATTTTAACGGTAACCTGCCCTTTATACTCCATCAGCATATTGTAGATTTGGGCTGCCGCAATACAATCACCGCCCGGACTATTAATCCAGATGGTAATATCACCGCTGTCAGCTAACAGTTCTTCCTTAAAAATCTTCGGAGTGACATCATCATCAAACCAGCTTTCTTCAGCTATTGTTCCGTTCAAAAACAGAATTCTTTCCTGTTTTTCACTAGTTTCGTCTTGGTTCTGCACTATTTTGTTTTTCCAGTTCCAAAATTTCTTCATGTGTACCTTCCTCCTTCCCCTTAGTATCCACTTTAGCCGCAAAAATTCCTGCATCTGCAAGTTTGGTCATATTCCCGTTAATTAAATACAAATCACCGCCTTCAGCAGCAGAAATACGGTCTAAATTCTCTAATTGACGGATGTCATTGGCACTCATCCAGCCATTCTGTCTGGCAGTGGCATAGCCATTCATGCGGCTTTCGTAATCGCCCCTTAAAAGACCATCCACATTAAATTTAATGAAATACTGCTCCTTCTCCGATTTAGATAAAAGAGACCGCACCATTGCCTGCTCCCATCTGACAAGCCAAGGCTCTAATGTATATTTAACAAATTCCAAACTCTGCTGCTCTATATTAGAAAAGCTCGATTTTTCAAGATCACCAACCATATGCGGCGGTACCCTAAAAATTCGAGCTATCTCATTGATTTGAAATTTTCTTGTTTCTAAAAACTGTGCCTGTTCCGGCGATATGCCGATAGGTGTATACTTCATGCCCTCTTCTAAAACTGCTATACGGTGAGCATTGCCGCTTCCTTGATAGACTGCATTCCAGCTTTCTCTTACTCTGGCAGGGTCTTTAACAATACCCGGATGCTCTAAAATTCCTCCCGGTGTCGCACCGTTAGCAAAGAACTTAGCACCATATTCCTCGCAGGCAATTGCCATTCCAACAGCATTCTTTGCCATTGCAATAGGGCTATACCCGACAAGTCCATCAAAGCCAAGTCCCGGAATATGCAGCACTTCGCTAGGTAAAAGCATAACTTCATTTGTATTAGCTCTATGGGCATCTTCCAAACTGCGTAAATACTTATAGTAAAGATTTCCGTTATCGTCCCTGTTAACGCTCATACGGTTTGGCATTAAGGGATACATGGCCACAACCTTACCCTTGCCATTACGAATAAGCTGGGCATAGGCATTTCCCCAAAGAAGCAGGTGCGTCATAAGGGTTTCCCTAAATACAAAGGAGGTCATTTCTGGATTAGGCTCGTCATGCAGCAAAAAATACAACGGATTGTCCACTGCCTTATCCTTGCCGCCGCTGTCCGTGTATTTATATAAATGCAGCGGGAGTCCTGCCACTGCTTCTGCCAGCACCCTAACACAGGAATAAACCGCTGTCATCTGCATGGAAGAACGCTCGGTTACCATTTTACCGGCTGTACTTCCTCCAAATAAAAAATTATAGGCACTCCCTACAGTTACATTTTTAGGCTTATCCCTAGATTTAAAAAGCTTAGTAATGGCATTAAAAATATTAATCATCTCCTCTTGAATTTACTCATACTAATTTTGTATTGTGCTATAATATTGTAAAAAAGGTGGTGTTAAAATGTTAAATGAATCTAATATCTCAAATGCTACTTACGAGTTACCAGAAGAATTAGAAATAATAGAGGGCTGGTGTGGCGGTAGCAATATTGATATTTATCCCATAAAAGATAACGAAGAAAAATTTGTATCATGGGATGATCCAGATAATGAACGATTACGCAAGTATGGCATATCTATAGATGAAGATGGATTTGCTGACACTGTTGAATTCTTTTTAGAAAGATACTTTGATGCAAATCTAATTTGGAACATAAATAACCATGTTAATTGCGATGGTACTTCATATGAACATTATGGTGAAAATTACTATACTTATAAAACACTAAACGAAATTCTTAATTCCATCGAAAGGACTATATTTCTTTTAGAAACTAATATAGAAAGCCCTGAATTAGATTCCTACTTTAACAATTTTCACTTTAAGCACTATGACGAACATCCCAGCAAAGACCCTCGTAAAATAAAAGATTACATTGAATTTTATAAATTCTTCATTACAAGAATGCGTAAAATGATGTCTGATGTTTCCGAATCTGAGATTATATGCTTTTCTGGGCCATAACACCGAAATTCCCCTATATTTACGACTATAAGAAAAGCAAGCCTCTCTCATCGTAAACTGATGCCCCATTATCATTTCCACAGCGAATTGCTCGGTCTAATGCCATTATTGTGGCTATTGCACCATCAATCTTCTCTGTGGATTTTTCTTTATCTGCCTTGATATTTCCGGCAGGATCTGTACGAATAAAAATATTATCCATCATCCACCTTAGAACCGGATGTCCGCTATGGGCTAGTCTTTCTTCAAGGGTAAGCTTCATAAGTTCTTTGGTCGGAGGACTCATGTCCTTAAATCCTTGGCCAAATGGCACTACAGTAAAACCCAATACTTCCAAATTCTGCACCATCTGCACTGCGCCCCATCTGTCAAATGCTATCTCACGAATATTGAACCGTTCGCCTAACTTTTCTATAAACTGTTCAATATAGCCGTAATGCACCACATTTCCTTCCGTGGTTTGCAAATATCCCTGCCGTTCCCATATATCATAAGGAACATGGTCACGTTTTACTCTTAAATCCAAGGTTTCTTCAGGCAGCCAGAAATATGGAAGAATGCTGTATTTATCTTCCTCATCTTCCGCCGGAAACACCAGTACAAAAGCTGTAATATCCGTAGTGCTGGATAGGTCAAGGCCACCATAGCAAACACGTCCCTCCAAATCCTTTTCATTTACAACAAATGAACATTTATCCCATTTATCCATGGGCATCCAGCGTATTGCCTGCTTAACCCACTGATTAAGACGAAGCTGACGAAAAGCATTTTCTTCTCCAGGATTTTGCCTAGCAGATTCACAGGCTGCTTTAACCTTATCAATACCAACCGTAATGTCTAAAGATGGGTTTGCCTTCTTCCACACCTTGGGGTCAGTCCAGTCATCGGTTTCCTTAGCACCATATATTACCGGATAAAAAGTGCTGTCATGCTTTCTTCCCTCTAAAATATCCATCGCCTTTTGGTGTGTTTCATAGCAAATAGAATGGGTATCCGTTCCCGCCGTAGTTATAAGAAAATATAAAGGCTGCATACGTGCATCACCGGATCCTTTGGTCATAACATCAAAAAGCTTTCTGTTAGGCTGTGTATGCAGCTCATCAAAAACAACTCCGTGAATATTAAAGCCATGCTTGGAATAGGCTTCTGCTGACAGCACCTGGTAAAAACTGTTTGTCGGCTGATAAATTATTCTCTTTTGTGATGCTAGTATCTTTACTCTTTTATTTAGCGCAGGACACATACGCACCATATCGGCAGCCACTTCAAAAACAATGGATGCCTGTTGGCGGTCAGCTGCACAACCATATACTTCAGCGCGTTCCTCGCCATCACCGCAAGTAAGAAGCAATGCCACCGCAGCCGCAAGTTCACTCTTACCCTGTTTCTTGGGAATTTCAATATAGGCGGTATTAAACTGTCGATATCCGTTAGCCTTAAGCGTACCAAAAACATCGCGGATAATCTGCTCCTGCCAGTCTATCAATTCAAAAGACTTGCCGGCCCAGGTACCCTTCGTATGACTAAGACACTCAATAAAATTCACAGCATAATCAGCTGCAGCTTTATCATATACCGAGCCTTTAGTTTTAAATTTGGTGGCTTTATACCTCTTTAGCTTTCGCAATATATCACCTCTATATTTGAGCATAAAAAATAACCTGCCATAAGCAAGCCTCGCTAACAAGATACAGAGCCATATGGCTCCGTTCTTGGATTTTTCAGTTGTTTTTTCACTTAGAAAAGTTCTTCAATTTTTTTGAGTTCAGTTTTTAAACTAACTACATCCTGCGCAATGCAAGTTCTGCGAAAACTATTTTTGCAGGACTTGCCCTCGTGGGTAAGCTTCTCGATTTCAGCTCTACGTTTTGTAATTACCTCAATTCCATTGCCTTCTTCTGCATCCTTGTAATCTCTTTCAAATCTTGTCATTTTCGTATTCTCCGTCCATATGGTTTTCCCTTTCGGTATGTACATATTCGCTCTAAAGGCACATAATAGCAAGTCAATAGCGGCAAGTATACAATATCTCTCTACTCTTCTCCTGTTAAGATAAATCTAACGTATTCTTTGCGGTGTTCTTCTACAAAGACTACTAAGTCGTAGTAACCAAGTTCGTTGGCAATGTACTGAACCATATTGATGTCAAACATATTAGTTCGTCCCGTATCCCTAATGGCAATAATTTGGCGTTTAATTACTGGCTTCATCATTTTGGCACCTTCTTTACCAAATCTTCACCATAAATCACATTAAGACTGCTTCCGTTATCCCAATTTACTAAAATACTGGCAGTATCATCCACGCCGGTTACCGTCCCTTTTGTGCCAAGTGGCGGAGCTTGGGCATCGTCCATCTTTAAAAGCTCCACCCTTGTTCCATTGGGATACTGTTTACGCACAAGTTCCACAATTTTCTTACTTGGAAATCTCATCCTCCTCTGCCTCCTTTTTCAACCCGCTTTTAAATGCACTGCTGCCAGTCAGATTCTTCAGCAGAATTTTTCGGTCTGCCTTGTACTCGGCACCCACAAACCCTAGCCGGAGGAGCAAGCATCGGAATGCGTACTTTTCATTTTCCACCGCTTTTTCCATGTTGGAGATACGTTTCTGCTCTCGGCTCATTTTGCACAGAGCGGCAATGAAATTGGTGTAGGCTCTGGTCATGTCGGTATCCAAGCCATCTGTAAACCATGGAAAGGAAATCTGCTCCTGCGTGATTTTAATTGGCAGCTCGCTGATTCCTAACGCCTTTTTTATTAGCCGTCCCTTAGCTTCTAAGAGGTTGGTAAGGTTACCCACCAGTACCTTATTCAACGGCATTGCCACTGTAAGCCCCACAGTTTCGTTCTGTGGCTCTATTTCCGGTAATTGGCAGGCAGGTTGGCAGTCCGCCAAAGGCTCCTCACAACCCATTTCTGGCTTAGTTTCATCATTTTCAGAACTCTCACAATGAAAACCTCTCTGATTAAGTTTCTCCAGCACACATTCTATTTCCTCACTGTCCGCCATATCATCAAAGGTAAGATTTCCCTCACGGGTCACGGTAAAATAATCCACCCTATATGCGTAGGTGGGGGTTCTCATGTAAACTGCCTTTGCGCCTGTAATTTCTTCCAAAGCTTTTACAAATGGTTTTCTGTCGGTAAGATTGTAAATAACTTCCATAATGTAGTTCCTCCTTTTGTTTTGGTACTACATTTATCACTCTAAAGGCACATAATAGCAAGCAAATAATGTGAAAGATACTGTATACCTAGATATTTTCAGCAGCCCAGACGATGCCTGATAACACAAAACAAACACACGGAAGTGCAACTCCATTACCCCACATTTTATATTCCGCAGAATCAGAATGCGGTTTACTTAGCCATTTAATAATCTGATTTCTAGTTTTGGGTTTGCTTGAATTCTTAAATATCTGCCTGTGAGTTTCAAAAACCTCTGCCCACCAACAGAGTTCTTCTTCAGTAGGATTTTCTGTCTCTAGTGCAGAACACCACCAATCTGGAAATCCCTGCAGCCTGGCGCATTCCGTTGGAGTCAGTCTGCGAACAATGTAACTCGCATCCTTCTCATCACTGACAAGCGGTGGGTCTTTATAATCGGTTGCTACGAGGGTATTGGCCACATCTTTATCTGCTGATGTAAAAAAAGATGCCTTACTACTGGTATAATTAGGCATTGCAACTGCGCCCGGTCCTTTTGCAACAATAGTCGGTTCTACCTCTTTTTCAACACTAAATCCAAACTTGGCATTTCCCCCTTGATTAAAGGCTGCTCGGTCAATTCCATAGGCAACTGCGTGTTTATCCGTAGTGTTTAAGGTAAAACTTACTTCTTCGTTAACCCCATCGCCCTGTGGTCCATTTTCTTCTTTTCTGCCTATCATAGAGCCTTGCAATACAAACGTCTGCATTTGCTGGCTTTGCCTTGCCATCAAAGCATCGGATTTTCCTTTGAGGTCAATAACCTCGTCACGCTGATTTACATGGAACGCTTTTGTATCTTCAACAACAGCTACCCCGCCTTGATTACAGGCTGGATTCCCTCCATTTCCGTCTAAGGTGCGAGCCGTTGAGGCTTCATATACACCACTTTTAGGATTTGTGGATTTCATGGAATTACTACCATCTGAGCATATTCCATAAACTTTTGGTACAAATACAGTCTGGTCATTATTGCACCCTAAGGTAGCAGACATATTTTCCTGCACCAAAGCACCTTTGCCTCCACCCTCGCAGCCACTGCGAATTTTAAGTGTTTTAGGTGTTTCCATAACAAAAGGCTGATTATTCCCGCCCATACCAAAAGTAGCAAGCACCGTCTGTGCTTTATCAATAGGCCCAACATATCTTGTGTCCTGACTATGATTTTCAAACACCAGTGGCGGATGATTCGAATTCGCTCTAAGAGTAGATGTCTTATCCTTCGTTACATCCATTCTTTCTCCACCTTGGTCATTTAAGCAGATTGCGCCTGCTGTTCCAGTGCCGCTTTCAACAGCTCCGGCAACTCTTTTCCACGAGCAGCCGCCCGGCGAAGAATACCCTGACAAGCCTTCTGACTCAAATAATATTTTTCCGGCACATTCGCCATCAAAATCTGCGACAAGATAGATACGTCTTCTTCTTTGGGGGACTCCGAAATATTGGGCATCGAGAACTCGCCATGCGAGGGAGAAACCTTCTGCCATGATAAGTCCTGCATTTTCCCACTTACCTTTTTCAGTTCTAGGAACAGAAGCATTTTCTGTTTTGATTTTGCAGAGTGCTTCGAGAACTGCCTTAAAGTCTTCCCCCTTGTTGGACGAGAATGCGCCGGGGACGTTTTCCCAGACCACAAATCTTGGATACTTGCCATTCGTCTTACACCTCATTTCCTTCACGATTCGCACCGCTTGATAAAATAGACCGGAACGCTCACCATCCAGTCCGCTTCTTTTTCCTGCCACCGACATATCCTGGCAGGGGCTTCCAAATGTAATTATATCTACGGGCGGAACTTCCGCGCCGTTTAATTTGCTGACATCACCGTAATGTGTTATATTAGGAAACCGCTTTGTTGTTACCCTGATTGGGAACGGCTCCACTTCAGCAGAAAAAATAGGAGTGATGCCACTAAGCGTCGCTCCCAATTCAAAACCACCACTGCCAGAGAATAAACTTCCTAAACGTAACAAAATCTAACACCTCCTGCACTTTTTCGCTTACCAGATGCACACTCTGATGCTTTACCATAATTCGCAGGGTGTTTTTCCACAGCCTTTTTAAGCGAAGAATATATTCCTAACAAACCATTGCCATCAAATACAGCTGTTTTTCTGCGACCATAATTTCTTAATGCACCCATAGCTGCATAATCTGTTTTTACAACTACTTCATTTCGATTAATCGTGGTCAACGGGTCTGCTTGCTGTTCCTCGTATGTAGCCCATTCAAGATTTTCCACACGATTATCATTGCGGATGCCGTTCTTATGATTTACGGTTGGCTTATTCTTTGGATTTGGAATAAATGATTGAGCAACAAGTCTGTGTGCTTTAAGTGTGTACCTTACGCTGTCAATACTGATGACATAATAGAAATACCCATAACGATCTAAGTTTGGGCTTAGATATTTTCCGCTACGGGTACTGTATAATCGTCCATCTTCAGTTATTTCATATAATCCGTTGAATATAGGACAGTGTCTATTCTCCATCGGCACTGACCTCCAAATCCTCAAAACGGATGGTCTTGCCATCACGAAATACGGATACTGTATCCGCAGAGCCAACCTGCTCAATATAGCGTTTTACGATAACATCACAGTATTTTTCATCAAGTTCAATGGTGTGACAGATTCTGCCTAACTGTTCACAGGCTATCAAAGTGCTGCCGCTGCCGCCAAACGGATCAAGAACGATGCAATTGCTCATACTGGAATTCTTAATCGGATAGGCAATAAGCGGAATCGGCTTCATGGTCGGATGGTCACCGTTTTTCTTCGGCTTATCAAACTCCCATATGGTAGTCTGCTTTCTGTCGGAGTACCATTGATGCTTGCCTTTCTTTTTCCANCCGTAAAGGCATGGCTCATGCTGCCACTGATATGGACTCCTACCAAGCACTAGGCTCTGTTTTTTCCAGATACAAGTTCCCGACAAGTAAAAGCCTGCTTCCGAGAATGCCTTTCTAAAATTTAAGCCTTCGGTATCTGCATGGAACACGTAAATGCTGCCATCTNCTGCCATTACCCTTTCCATGTTTGTAAAAGCATCTAACAGGAACTGGTAAAACTTATCATTCTCCATATTGTCGTTTTTAATCTTTCCTGCACCGCCTTCATAGTTGACGTTGTAAGGCGGATCCGTTACAACAAGATTAGCTTTCTTCCCATCCATAAGAGTTACATAGGTTTCCTCCTTGGTGCTGTCCCCACAGACTAGGCGATGCTTTCCAAGCAACCATACATCACCGTCTTTAGAAACCGGCGGCTTTTTAAGCTCCCCGTCCACATCAAAATCGTCCTCCTGCGTATCACCATCATCTCCTGCAAACAGTTCAGCTATGTCTTTTTCGTCAAATCCTGTTAAGGCAACATCAAAATCTGCACCTTGCAGGCTCTCTATCTCCACTCTGAGCAGTTCTTCATCCCATCCTGCATCCATGGCCATACGGTTGTCCGCCAAAATATAGGCTTTCTTTTGAGCCGGAGTAAGATAGTCCACAAATACGCAGGGTACTTCTTTTATGCTTTCCTCCTTGGCTGCTAAAATTCGTCCATGACCAGCTATCACGTTATATTCCCGGTCAATAATAATAGGATTAATAAAGCCAAATTCTCTTAACGATGAACGTAGTTTCAGAATCTGTTGTGGATTGTGCGTTCGAGCATTGTTAACATAAGGTACTAATTTTTCTATAGTTACTAACTGCATTTCCGTTGTTGTTTTTTCCATTAAGCACTGCTCCTTCCAAAATCTTGCTAAGGCCCTTTTCAGCACCCTTGATATTGTCAGCGAGAGCCTGTCCCTTTAAAGTTCTGACCTGCTGTTTAGTAAGCTTTGGTCTATAAAATTTCAGTTTATGTAAAAAAGCCGTAAGCTCCATCATCATTTTCTCCTTGCCCGCAAAAGCAGCTCCATGGTATCTGTCGTGCTATCCTCAAAAACCTCTGTGCAGTTTTGCTTAACAATGTCGTAAATTTCATACCAGATAAGATTGGCACTTTTCTGGTATTGCTGTGACATCTGCACAAATGGCGAGGTCATAACCCCGCCAGTCGTTGGATGTTTCCCCAATAAACCATATGTACTTGTTGCCTCTTCGCATTGAATATATCTTGCCATAGCCTGTGAATAGGTTTCTATAAGCCGTGGATTTACTAATCTTTCACAGTTGCGCTCTTTCAGCCACAGCCAGGTTTCTTTGTATATTGCATCAGCGCCTAAGGGAACTCCATTTTTCTGCCTAGCCGATAAATAGTCACTTGGCTTTGGCATATCCATTCCCTCTAAGACCGCTCCTTCCGGTAAATCTACTGCCTCTAATTCCGCTGTTTTAAGTACAGGAATATCATTGGCTAGAACCTTGACTGTTTTCCCATTTTGTATTTTCTCTGCGGCTGCAGTCGGCTTATCACCTGCTCTGACTCTTCTGCCACCACGGTTCGTACCGTCCCTTGCCATTATTCACACTCCTCAATCTATATCTTAGGGTTAATCCCCTGTTTGAACTGCTCTTTTTGTGCGTGAAGCCCCCCGCCCGTTCCTCCCATACAAGGGTTTTGAGATTTGACCTTCCCCTCCCTGCACCTTCATCAGTGCCAACGGTCACCATTTTGTGCATGAATCCTTGCATGGCACTCTTTACACAAAGCTATAAGGTTCTTTCTATCATGCGTCCCGCCTTTTGCTAACGGAAGTTTATGGTGTATCTCCTCAGTCGCAACGTACTTGCCCTTTGCTAAGCACTCTTCACACAAAGGATGCTCCGCAGCATAGCTGTCACGGATTCGCTTCCAAGCGCGTCCATATCTACGGCGTACAGCAGGATTCCTGTCGTACTTCTCATAGCGTTTATTTTCTTCTTTCTGGTGCTTCCCACAAAACCGTCCGTCTGTTAAACTAGGGCAGCCGGGATAAGAACACGGTCTTTTAGGTTTTCTTGGCATTTTCGCACTTCCTTCTAGTTGTTTAGCCTGTTTACATCACAAACATCTTATAAGGCATAAGAAAAGCCCTGCAGGATTGTTCCCACAAGGCTCTCATTTATTCTTCACTTTTCACGATACTAGTATATCATGTTCAGACTATAAATGTGTCCGCGAAATTACCTCTTACTTGCCATACAGTAAAACAGCCAGTTTTGCCAGTGCCCTATTTTTCCGGTTATATGCAGTAGAACGCTCAACATTAAGCTGACTGCATATTTCATAAACTGCACCTGTCTGACCGCCCTCATCGCGATAGAAGGTTTCCAGTACGTAGCGTTCCTCACTGCTCAGTTCTTCCCACGCCGGCTTGAACCATTCCATATACTCCACCGCCTGCCGGTAACGCTCCTGCAAAATGTCGATTTCCTCGATGTTCTTTAAGATGCGTTCTTCTCCTGCCTGCGGATTGTGTGTCCTTGGCATTCCATCAAACTGGGGACTGCGGATACTGCCCATATCATCACGGGTATTTTTGATTTCATTGCTGGTATTTGCAATGATAAATGCCATGCTGTCATAATCCTTCAGGGCATCCACTGCCGCAGAACGCTTGTCTAAATACTTCCAAATAACGCTCATATCCTTACCTCCGAAATTTTGTATTCCACTCGGATTGGCTTGGATTTTCATAGGTTGACTCTGATTTTCATAGGTTGGCTTTTACGGCCTCAATCAAGGCCGACTGGGAAGTATCCTTATTCTTCAGTGCTTTCATAATCCTCTCGTCAATGGTGCCTTTTGCTATGATGTGGGTAATAACCACTGTTTCTGCCGACTGACCCTGCCTCCAAAGTCTGGCATTAGTCTGCTGATATAACTCCAAAGACCATGTGATGCCAAACCATACCAAGGCAGAGCCGCCCTGCTGTAAATTCAAACCGTGACCTGCTGATGCCGGATGAATAAGACCAACGGCAAATTCTCCCTTATTCCACCTCTCAATACTGCCGGGAGAAGATATCCTTGCATATTCCATTTTTAGCCTGTCCAGTAGTTTCGTGATACGCTCCACATCATGCTTGTACCAATATGCCACGAGAATTGGCTTGCCGTTTGCCGCTTCGATAATATCCTCCAATGCATCCAGCTTTCTTTGGTGTATTTCCAAGATGCTCTCATCATCGGAATAAACTGCTCCATTTGCCATTTGGGACAGCTTGCCTGTCAGCGATGCGGCATTGGCTGCTGTTATCTCTCCATCCGGCAGCTGAAGGATGAGGTCTTTTTTCAGTTCCTCATATTTTTTCTTTTCCAATTCCGACAATTCCACCTCCAGCTGTGTGCTGATCAGTTTCGGCATTTTCAGATGGTCGGTGGATTTCATAGAAATTGTAATATCCGAAATCTTATCATAAATCTGCTGTTCGGCATTGGGCAGTGGCTTGTAGCTGTAAACAATCTGACCATTCCTCTTGTCTGGGGAGAAGTAGGCGTTTCGGTACTGACCGATAAATCTGCCAAGCCTTGCACCCATATCCAGCAGTTTGAACTCTGCGAATAAATCCATCAGACCGTTGCTGCTTGGTGTACCTGTCAGACCCACCATTCTTTTTACCTTTGGTCTTGCCTTCATCAATGCCTTGAACCGCTTGGACTGGTAATTCTTGAAAGAGGATAGCTCATCCACAACCACCATATCAAAATCAAACGGTACACCGCTTTTCTCAATCAGCCACTGCACATTCTCACGGTTGATGATATAAATATCCGCCTGTGCTTTCAGTGCTGACAGCCGTTCTGCTTCCGTACCCACTGCCACTGAATATTTCAGCAGGTGCAGATGCTCCCACTTTCCAATTTCAGCACCCCATGTAGAAGTGGCAACTCGTAAGGGACAAATGCACAGCACTTTGTGTACTTCAAAGCTGTCAAACATCAAATCGTTAATGGCAGTCAGCGTGATGCTCGTCTTGCCAAGTCCCATCGACAGAAGAATGGCAGCAATCGGATGACTCTTGATATATTCAACCGAATATTTCTGATAATCATGTGGCTCGTATTTCATCCAAAATCCCTCCAATCTGGTTCACATCATCCAGTACATACACGCTGTACCCAAGTTTTTGTAACATTCCATATCTTGACAGCTGCAATGGCCTTGGCTTTTCTCCCGGTGCTTTTACTTCCACAAAGGCAAACCTGCCAATGGGAAGAAGCACTAAGCGGTCTGGCATACCATCAAAACCCGGAGATACGAATTTCGGACAGATACCGCCCTGCTTTTTTACCGCCGTTACAAGTTTCTGTTCAATAGTCTTTTCTCGCATATTTCCTCCTTCTTTATGGACAAGTGGACAAAAAGGACAACTGGTTCTATATAATCCTTACGTGCGTATAGACATATGCCTATATTCATATTTCATATATTTTAATCTATATATAATACTTGTCCTACTTGTCCTAAAGTGTTAACCAAGCCTTATTTTAAGCCATTTTCAGATGGGACAACTTTTTCATAAATTCTCTGCCGGCCATATAGAACTATATTTTTTCGTTTGCCGCTTTTTTCCCACCCCTCGATTTTCATCATAATGGCCGCTATCGCATAGGAGTCGGATGTCTTAATGCCAGACAGATTATTGCCGAAACATTCACACCATATTTCTGCATTGCTTACCTGCGTTCTTTCCACAGTGCCAATTTTCGTCCCGCCGAAATCATCGCCGCTTAAAAAGTTCTTTCGTTCAAACAGACTCATGGCATCCCAATTATCCGGGAGCAGTGTATTTAGGTAATTCTCCACGAGTCCCTGTCTTTCATCGGTTTCCATGGCCTGTTTTTGCTGCTGCTCTGCAATTACAGCCTCTCTGCCTTCAAGGAACAGGTTCTCGCCCTGCTTATACAGATAGAGAGCTTCTGCCCATATCTGTGCTACATCATCGGCTGTTAACTGCCACGATTTTTTAGCAGAATCACCGCATACATTCACCGGCCAAAAACGGCGGTTGCCCGTAATATCACGGAGGAATCCATTCTCCGCATTGGTTGAGCCAACCACAATGCACTGTCGCGGATGGCTTTCCACCACTCTGCCATAAGATGGCCGATAAATATCATCAGTACGGCTTAGGAAGGATTTAATGGTTTCAATATCCACCTTTTTCATTCCTGCCATTTCTCCCAGCTCCAGAATCAAAAATCCCTGCAATTTTTCTGCACCAGCTTTATCCTTCATATCCGTAAGCGTAAGACTGTCGGAAAACCAGCTGCCAGCCAATTTGGAAAAGAAGGTGGATTTGCCGATGCCCTGTGCGCCCACCAAGATTAAGGCACTATCGAACTTAATTCCCGGATGATAGGTCCTTGCCACAGCTGCAATCAGCGTTTTTCTCATAGCCGCTTTCGTATAGAAATTGTCCTCTGCACCGAAATAGTCAATCAGCAGATTTTCCACTCTCGTCACATGATCCCATTCCGGCAGCTTTTCAAAATACTCCCTTGCGGGATGGAAATGCCTGTCCTCTACAGTTTTCGTAAAAGCCACATCGTGATTGCGGGAAGAAAACGGAACATACCGAATATCAATGAGTGCTTTCATCTGTGCGGTATCGGCATCCCTCCAGAACCTGTTGTCCATAGGACGCTCCCACGGCACTGTGCCTATGATTTCAATTCGTCCCGCCATTTCGTTATATGCAATATTTGCAAAGTCAGGGTCATTATTTAGAATCAGCATCAGATTCCACACACTGTTTTCCAGCAGATTGCTTCTTGGCATATAGCGCAGTCTTGCTCTCCAGTCGGCTTCATCTGTAAAATCCTCATCAATCTGTGTCTGTCTTTCTTCCAGCGCACGGAGTTTGACCTTTTCCTGTTTCATGGCAAACTCGCACATTTTTTTCACAGATTTATTATCATCATCGCCAAACTTATGCAGGCGGACAAGGTCAAAGGCACTGCACAGCTTTCCTCCTGCTGGGTCAGTCGCATGATGGCTGTAAGTAAATTTGTCATCGTAAACCACAACACCCGCAGACCCTTCGCCCGGAAGATAATCATATCGTTCGGAACTGTCAGCTGTCGGTGCATAGACATCAGCCAAAAATTCATCAATAGCTGTGCTGATTGGGAAATACACACGATTGAATAATCCAATTACACCGTCCTTTTCCAGCGGGTCTTTCTGCTGCTGCGCTTTATGGTCTGCTGCCTTGCTTTCCTTCGGTGTGGTAGGAAGTAGAGAGCAGTCCCTCCAATTGGGATGCTTTTCAAAAATCTCATCCGGGTCAAGCCAGTCCCCATCAATCTCACCAAACAGATACTCCCCGTTGGAGGGACAGGTCGGCCAGTACATCAGCTGATGGCGAGAGAACGAACAGGGGTCAAGCATCGCAAGAAAGCCATTGTCCTGTGCATAATATCTCGCTGCCGCATTGAACTCATCGGGTGTCATATCACGGCTGACCGGGATAATCATTCTCGCTCTCGGCTTGTCCGCTGTATGGCTGTGAGTTGTATAGTAGCAGCCCTTATTGTCGATTTTGGCATTGATATCCTTTAGAAAATCCTGTTCAATACTGTCGAGGTCATATACCAGCATGGAACGGCAGACCACCTTGTTTGCCTGTCTGCGGTTGCCGCTTAAATGACCTGCCACAAACCCGCCCTTATCCTTGATATCATCACGCTGACCCTTCGGCAGCTTCGGATATTCCTCCGCCGTCTCTGAGGTATAAATCGGATTACGCAGCCGGTCACACAGTTCATCAAATTTTATGGTTTTATTCGACCAGAACTTTGCCGTCCTGCTGTTGCCATAAGCAATCTTCAAATCACGCATCTTTGCTTACCTCCTTTAAATCACTGCCGAAATATCGCAGTCTGTATTTTTTTCTCTTGGCTCTCCTGATTTCCGCATCCATTCCTGATGAGATGCTTTCGCCAAACACCCACACCTCCCTGCAGTGGCTCATCAGCACATTTCCAAAGTGCAGTCCCAGCTCACGTTCCGTTAAATCGTTATCGTTGAGAAACTGCGAAAATAGTAAATGGGTCGCAAGGGGAATATATCCCTGTTCCACAGCGAAACGGCTGTACTTTCGTGCATTTGCAATGTTCCCGGCAACATCTCCCGAAAACGGGGAGCATACATACACCATCGGTCTGTACGCTCTCGCTGCCTTCGTTTGCTGTTCGATATTAGATAAGGCACCGTAGGTGGTCGGATCAGGATAGCCCTCGCTGTTATACCTGCTAATCGACATCACTATCCTCCTGTTCCATTGTTGGCAAAATCCCATCTGCTTTTAATAATTCATAGACAAACAATCTGCCTTTTTGTGTCCAGTAGGTATGTGGCTTAGTATGAATCGTTCCGTCATTAGCAGAATAGCTATG
>JGI20225J20221_1002108_pt1 | contig 16367 bp, 20 predicted proteins | sample BioMet4_FD_20221 | JGI IMG/M metagenome (IMG submission 20221) | reverse complement strand
AGGATCAAACGCTGCGGTGGTCGTGCGCCACGCAAAATGTCCGGTGCTGGTTGTACGCTAAAAAATAAAGCCTCGGTTATACCGGGGCTTTTTTACAAGGGATCACTTCAGAGGAGAGAAAACTGGCCATCATCTGGCCAGTCTCAGGAAATAACTTAGAAACGGTAACCCGCTGAGAACATAAATACCCACGGATCCAGACGGGTGTTGATGCTTTGCTGCTCGCCAGCCGCTTTAAAGCGCACATCGGTATCGATATCCATATACCAGACTGACATATTAATCAGCCAGTCGCGGTTTATCAGATAATCCAGACCGACCTGCCCCGCCATACCCCAGGAGTCTTTCAGGCTGAGATCGGAAAGCCCAGCGTCTTTACCGGTATCGTTAAATTTCTCATTAAAGAAGGTGGTGTAGTTCACCCCCGCGCCGATGTACGGACGTACCTTACTGCTTGAATCACCAAAGTACCACTGTGCCATCAGCGTTGGAGGTAAAAGGTTTACCGTGGCGATATCTCCGGTAGGTCCGGTTCCGACATGATGGCGGAATGGCGTTGCGGCCAGGAGTTCAACGCCGATGTTATCTGTTGCCATATACGTGAACGTCAAACCTAACTGGGTATTATTGCTGACGTTAAAACCGCCCAACCCCAGCACATTATCAGAACCTTCAGTCGGACGAACTGTAGCCGAACCGGCACGAATAAAGAATTCGCCTGCTTCATGCGCGTACGCGCCACCAGAGAGACTGCTTAAGACAAGGGCTGCCACCGCTAATTTTTTCATATCCGCTCCATCGTTGTGGTTTTAATTGCGGGGGCAATATACTCACAAATGAGTAATAAGTGATCTAACACAGATCACATTAAAACCAGTAAGTTAACATTCATTGATCTGAGTTAATTTTTTATAACTCACCCTAAAGGGTTATTTTGTCTTTAAGTCAATTTTTGCCATTTCACAGTGAGAAAATTTTCCCCTTATCCCCCCTTGCTCTCTTCTCTGGCTCTGGATAATTTAGCTCTCTCACAATGTGATTTGATGCGTTCTTCTATTGCAGGTGTGCCATGAGTGATCTCAATCCGTGCATGACGTGCGGGGCCTGTTGTGCGTATTTTCGAGTCTCTTTCTACTGGGCCGAAGCCAGCGATGGCGGCGGTACCGTTCCGGTTCAGCTCACTGAGCCCGTCTCTCCTTTTCTGCGTTGCATGAGCGGTACGAACCAAAAACAGAGCCGTTGTTCGGCACTGGAGGGCACGCCCGGGGAGGCCACGCGTTGTAAAATCTACGAGCAGCGCCCCAGCCCATGCCGGGATTTTTCGATGTCGGGGGTGGATGGACAGGTTAACGAAGCCTGTAATCGCGCACGTGCGCACTACGGATTACCTCCGCTTTACAAAGATATGCTTTTCCATACAAGCCTTGATGCTGCCACGGCAGCGTTATCCGGTGTACAATTGCCGGCTAATTAACACCTGCAATACTCAAGGAGAGTGCATGTCTATCACGGCGAATTCTGTCTACCGTGACACGGGAAATTTTTTCCGCAATCAGTTCATAACCTTTTTACTGATCGCATTGTTATGCGCCTTTATCACGGTGGTGCTTGGTCATGCGTTCTCTCCGAGTGAAGAACAAATTTCCAGCCTTAGCCAGGGCGACCATCTTGCGGGCAGCGTGGGGTTGTTTGACCTGGTGCAGAACATGACGCCTGAGCAACAGCAAATTCTGCTGCGCGCGTCAGCTGCCTCAACCTTTTCAGGTCTGATTGGCAATGCCATTCTTGCGGGTGGTGTACTGCTGATGATCCAGCTCGTGTCCGCAGGCCATCGCGTGAGTGCATTACGCGCTATCGGTGCCAGCGCACCTGTACTGCCGAAGCTGTTTATCCTCATCTTTTTAACCACCATGCTGGTGCAAATGGGGATTATGCTTATTGTGGTACCGGGTGTGTTACTGGCTATAGTGCTCTCCTTCGCGCCGGTGATGGTTGTGCAGGACAAAATGGGGATCTTCACCGCAATGCGGAGCAGTGCAAAGCTGGCGTGGTCTAACATGCGCCTGGTGGCTCCGGCCGTGATCGGCTGGCTGCTTGCTAAAACGCTCCTGTTATTGTTTGCACCAAACTTTGCTGTGTTAACGCCAAATGTTGGCGCGGTGGTGGCAAATACGCTGAGCAACCTGATTTCAGCTGTACTGCTGGTCTATCTGTTCCGCCTGTATATGTTAATTCGTCAGTAATCCTGAGGCTGGGTGCATCGCTGCGCCCGGCCCTGCTCAGAAGATGGAATCACAGAATGAAGCAGTTTCTTGATTTTTTACCGCTGGTGGTCTTTTTCGCTTTTTATAAGTTGTATGACATTTTTGCGGCAACCTATGCGCTGATCATTGCTACCGCCGTGGTGCTGATCTATAGCTGGATCCGCTATCGCAAAGTAGAAAAAATGGCGCTCATCACTTTCGGTCTGGTGGTCGTATTCGGCGGGCTTACCCTGGCCTTCCACAATGTTGAATTCATCAAATGGAAGGTTACAGTGATTTATGCGCTGTTTGCAGGCGCGTTATTGGTCAGCCAGTGGGTAATGAAAAAGCCGCTGATCCAGCGCATGCTGGGTAAAGAGCTCACTCTGCCGCAGGATGTATGGTCCCGCCTTAACCTCGCCTGGGCCGTCTTCTTCATTCTGTGTGGCCTGGCTAACATCTATATCGCCTTCTGGTTACCGGAAGAAATTTGGGTCAACTTTAAGGTCTTTGGCCTGACCGCGCTGACGCTTATTTTTACGCTCTTAAGCGGTGTATATATTTATCGTCACATACCGCAGGACGACAAACACTGATCGATGATGACCGGAACGCAGTACAACAGGCGTTCTGGTCTATTTTCTCCAGTCGAAAATCATAGTAGCATCCCGCCTGAAGTCTTCAGTTACGAGTTAAAACAATGACAACAAATGACGCCCCTCAGGGCGAACTGGTATTACGCACACTGGCAATGCCCGCTGACACGAATGCCAATGGCGATATTTTTGGCGGCTGGTTAATGTCGCAAATGGATATGGGTGGCGCAATCCTGGCGAAAGAGATTGCGCATGGACGTGTAGTCACCGTTCGGGTGGATGGCATGAGCTTCCTGCGCCCGGTTGCGGTGGGTGATGTGGTCTGCTGTTACGCGCGTTGCGTAAAACGCGGCAATACGTCAATTTCCATCAACATTGAAGTATGGGTGAAAAAAGTCTCTTCCGAACCTATCGGGCAACGTTATAAAGCAACGGAAGCGCTGTTTATTTACGTGGCTGTAGACAGCCAGGGCAAACCTCGCCAGCTTCCTCAGTCCTGAGAGTCAGGTAAAAAGAAGCCTCTTTACAGAGGCTTCTTTCATTCCATTTGCGCCCCGCCGTTCAGGCGGAAAATAATATTCACTGTCAGTCCACTACCCGGTTTACCCGCTTCGTAACGCCATTTGCGCATCGCCGTTTTAACTTCGCGTTCAAACATGTTAGAAGGCTGCGCCGACAGATTTCTACATTCTGCCACGCGCCCGTCCGGTGTTTACGTCAAATTTAACGGGTACGCCGGCCCTTCATGATAACGTAAACATCTGAGCAGCGCGATGTGGTATATTGCCGGCCTGGTTTGCGGCCTCAGTGCGCGGCGGGCCTTGCGGGGTGCAGGTGGGACCGTCGGTTTTCGCCGCTGTCCGCGGTATTGTTCATCGCCCGGACGGCGGACGGTGCTGCATTCTCTTACCTGTTTTGCGCGTAGCGGTGAGGCTCCAACCGGACGTTTTTCCCCGCGTTTCGGACGTTCTTCCACCTTCTTCACCGGTTTTGGCTTTAGGCTTAGGTTTGAGGCCTTCGGTTCCGCCGCCTTTGCTGGATGTCACCACCGCGAGCTCTCTTTTCGCGCGCCGTTCCGCCGCATCGCGTTCCGAGGTTCCTGGCCTTCAGCAACCCGGTCGAGCGCTCGCGCTGGTGCGAGGCGGCCGACCTGCCGCGCGGCTGCCAAGAATCCGCTGGCGAATACCAACCACCTTAACAGAAATGCGGCCCTGCCCGCTGGCCCGGCCGGCCATTTCAATAACCCTGCATGAAACCGATGGGTAATAAGCAGCAACCCCGCAACGGACTGGCCACCAGGTGAATAACGACAGAAAAGTAAACGTCCGGCCCAGGGAAAGCGGCGAGGTAGGCTGCAAGGCTGCTCATCGCCAAGTCATAATGCATCACATTAAAAAACCAGACCCCGATTTTTACGAATGCAAATAGTCCCCAGATCACTGATTCAATAAGACACTTTGTCCTTCCGCGCGCGAATTTAAGCCGCAGCAGCCAGCTCTCAAAAAGATGCATTTTAGATCAGGCGTAATAAACATTCGCCTTTTGTTAGTCGTTAACATTGCAAGTCAATTGTGGCTTTACACATAAACGTAAATGCAACACTTAAACGCGTTAAAGGAGAGCTTTCGGCCCAGCTGCTTTATCGCCTGATTTTATGCTGGAAGCATATTCGCTAATTTCCCTGCCCCGAAAAACGCCTCTTTCAGTTCGCCCTGCCCGCATCTGGCCGCCGCCTTACAGTTGCTGCCATGATGAAGGACCGCATTTACTGCACCGGCGGGCCCCAATGCACCGCCCAGTAGACAAGCAATGAAACCTGGGCGGCAGCCCGGTTTCTCTGGCTCTACGCGCGGATTGCCAGAGTCTTTGAATCCTCTGGAAGCGGGCGAAAATCCTGCGGCCGAGGCGGGGGGGGGGGGGGGGGCGCCGACCCGTACAAGAAAGTGTTCTGATGTAAAAAAGGCTCCCTCAGGAGCTTTTTGAAACGTTTCAACATAATGAAATAAAAGGATTTATTTCAGGTCATGTCCACATATTGACCACATCGATACAAGAAGCCCCGCTTTGCGGGCTTCATTCTTTTAGAATTTAAAAACTTTCACTTATGCTAACTATTACTGCAATACGTTAAAACACACTTAACCCGGAATAATCAGCATCTCAATTCATAATGTGCAATATATCTTTATCTGCGAATAAAAATCTTTAAGATGGGCCTTATACCCCTGCGTTCTAGACTCAATAAATCTGTCTATATCACCACACTCTTGATACTCCTTGTACAAGGATTCATAACGTAAAACCATTTCAAAATGGTAATGCAAAGATTCACCATCAAGGTACTTGTCACTTAAATTCAAATATTCAGGCGCAATAAACCTGTAATCTTTGAAAGGTTTTCGTCTTTTTCCTTCCGAATCCATTCGGAATTGAGCTATAATTTCAGGCGTGACATTTAATATATCGCCATCAGTACTTTCCTGATAATTCCATTCCCTAATATCATTAATAATAGTTACTGACTTAGTATATAAGTTAATAAACTCACTAACTTGTCTTCCAAATGTATTAGAGACCCTCCCATAAAGATTAGACAGCGCAATCTCAGTAGTCGTCTTCATCGGATTGTCATAAGTCAAAAGACAAATAATAACTGGAGAAAAGAAACGTAAATCAGGCTCTTTAAATATTTTAACTTTATTGTTTACATTCACAATGTTATGAATATATTTCGATTTCTTATCTACAATCAAATCTTGTACTTTCTTTTCGAAATCATCATCACCAAAAATATTCGGTTCAAATGGAGAGAAAAATACAGCGTGTTCAAAAAAATCAAACAAATGTAACAACCTCTGGTAGCGAGGATAACCAGAGTTTTTTGCATTGTCTTTATCTACATTCAATGCGTTTACAGCAATCATACACAGAACGTCATTTCGGATAGAAGAACGAATTGGCGATGTATAACCCTTCATTCTCTCAAGGCATTCCAATTCACCACCTTTAAAATAAAACTCATTATGTACAAACTTAAGAAGGTGATAAAGAGTTCGCATGTATCGACTTATTATTTCGTGCCCTGTAAGAAAGTCCAGACACGGTTGAAGGCTTTCTGCGAAATAATCAGTCTTAAAGAACTCAACCACTTCTTTTCGAACTTTATAATTGAAAGCATCATCATCTTTATTTACAACATTATTTCTTCCCATATCAATATAATCACATACCTGGTGATGATAGTGATCATGCTGTGCAAGAAGTAATGCAAAACGGTTTTCAAAACTACTTCTGCGATTAAAATCCTGAGTTTCTTTCAGAGTGGCCTTTGCTGAAAGCTCTGACGCCTCCATAGACTTCCTAGCAATATCTGCACTTTTTGCTGCTTCTTTTGCAGCCTGCCAGGTCGCCCAGGCTGCAATAATTGTCCCGACAGCACTGGCAACTCCAATAACTTGCGTTGTAAAAGATGTGATGTTAGAGAAAAACGTGGGCTCGAGAAAATATATCAATGAAAAGAGAAGCAATATACAAACCGTACCAGAAATTAAATACTTATACAAAGGATGCATGTTGGTTAGACTCATTGCGTGCCGAGACTGTGAATTACAATATGTCAGCGATCATAAACGGATTAGGCTAGTGCTACTAGTTTAAAATCAGAATCCTTACTTAACAATCATTTAATTTCAAGTAGTTAGTGTGACATGAAATATCGTTAACTCGAAAAGCATGATACCCCCCTAGGCACCTTTTCTATAACCTATTAATTAAAATAATACAGAGCATATAGATTTTTAAAACCAGTTCATAAAAACTGAAATGTTCAGGTGATGCAAAATATCAGATGTAAGACCGCCATTATTGACGGTCATCGTCACATCCAATGGATCTGCTGCTGGCCTGACGTTGTCGGGTGCGGCGGCGCTGGGACTACTTCACCTGGCGAAACGATAAAGCGCTCGACCGTCTCAGTGGTGACAAAAGTACAACTACAGTTGATGTTAGTGCACTGATGATAGCGCTCTTTTGTCGTGTCAGAAAAATAGCGACTTGTGCGAGCGTGGGCAGCGTAATGGCATTTTGGGCAGTGGAACATGGCGAGAACCTCAGAACGTTTTGACACGTCAATATTAACATTTAATACCTACACATCAAATAGATAATCAAAAACTACTGTATTATCTCTTCGCTTTCGTACTCCACATCAGAAACCTTAACCTCAAGCTCTAAGCCCGTCGTGTAGCCGTTCCCGTTGAGGTTATGCACCACCCGGCTGATTATCCACGCCTGCTCGTCTATAACGCGCTTAAAGCCTTTCACCACCACCGGCGTTTCAGGAAATAAATCTGCACGTCCAATGGCAAGCGAGATGGAAAACTCCGCAACACCACGCTGAAGCTTGTCCCACTTCGCCTGAGCGGCGCGCATGGCCTGCGCCTTTGTCGCGTAGATGGTTGTCAGCTCCAGCACGTTGTCAGCCTCACCGGCCATATATTCGCCCTCGCGTGCTTCCTGCTCCTTTTTCGCTTTGGCCTGTGTTGAGGTTTTAGTCGCTTTCGGGTGCTGCAGCGCGCGCAGGTGTTGCTCTTTGGGTTTGCGCTTGAGCTTCACCTTTTGCTTTTGCGGTTTCGGGTCTTTGGTGTGCAGCCATTTTGCCGTCACGCCGGTGTATGCCTCCCGGTCAGCAATCGCAAAATGATGCCGGTCTCCGTCCCCGCGCTCAATAGTCATCTGCGGAATGGGTTTGCCGCTGGCCGTCTTTCCACTACCGGCTTTCAGAAATAATAACTTACCCGCTTTCACCGAAACCGAAGCACCGTTACGATCAGCCAGACGGGACAGAAACACCGCGTCTGATTCCTGCATCTGGTCAATGTGAGGCGCGGGGATCGCTTTCAGCGTGTCGGCCACGCTGGCCGTCAGCTTGTTGCGCGCCGCGATGGTTTCAACAATGACCCCGAGCATGGTGTCGTGCCATGACTGCTCCCGGCGTGAGTTCAGCGTCCCGCGAAAATCAGCGCTGCGCCCCCGGATGGTCAGCGTATCAGGCGCGCCCCGGTGCTCGACTTCATCGACCGTGAAACTGCCTTTGTTCAGAAGCGCGCCGCCTTGCCAGCCTAACCACAGCGTCAGCGTTGCACCACGTGGCGGCAGCTCGACAAGGCCGTCAGTGTCATCAAGCTCAATATCGAGCTGGTCAGCTTCAAATCCCCGGTTGTCGGTCATGGTCAGCCCGATGAGCCTGTTGCTGAAGTTCGGCGAAACATCCGTACCATCGCGCGTGAGCATAAACGCAGGTGCAATTTTCCCACCGGCCTGAATATTCATCCCCGTAATCATTGCGCCAGACCTCCCAGCCAGTTACCGGCAGACGTCACCAGATTGTCAGCCTGCGTTTTCAGATCGCCGTAAATGGCTGAGAGTGATTTGTCGACCCGTTTCAGGGACAGGCTAAATTCAATCTTTCTGGCTGCACCGTCGCTGAATAATTCCGTGTGCGTGTGTGTCACCTTGTCGATGATATACATACCCTGAATGATGCCCGTGCCGTCAATCAGCGGCCACGCCCTGCCCTCATCCGCCATCAGCTCAATGGCGGTCAGCGACAGGCGACCGCCGGTGATTTCTGGATAGAGCACGCCCGACAGCGTGCGTGTGGTTTCCCCTTCGCCGAGATACTGATAAGCCGGAGGTTTACCGACCCGGTCGTTTGACACCCAGCGGTAATCCTTCGAATACTGCATAGACTGATACGGCAGGGTGCGGCGCTCAAATACAAATAAACCCAGTACCATTAACATGCTTTAACCCTCATCCGTCGTGGCGCATACTTGAGCGCTGGCGCGCCCTCTCTTCCCGGTCGAGTTTCTCGACAGCATCACGTAGCTGACGGTCCAGGTCGGTTCCCGGCACAACCCCGCCCGGCAGATTGATGTTGTATTCCCGCTTGCTCTGGTCAATGTAAGACCGGCCTGCAGGCGCAGTCACCGGCTGATAAGCCTGATAACCACCATATGCAGAGGTTGCCGGAATATAAGACCCGTTTTGCGTGTCGGTAGCGGTATTCGCTTTTTCGGTAGTCTGGTCGAGATCGCCCGACTCTTTTTTGATAACCCCGAGCTTTTCCAGCAACCAGTCAACCTTTCCGCCGAGGAAGTTAAAGAGTTTGACGGGAGCCATCAGCGCATCAGCCAGTGCCTGACCGAAAGCCACGCCAACATTTTTGCAGCGGTCGAGGGTTTCCTGCGTTGCCTTAACCGGGGCAATCAGGTCAACCATGCACGCCCTGTTAAACGAACCACTTTCCGCCGGTAGCGGTATGCATTCCACATCAATTCTGGATATTAACTAATGAAAAATAATCAGTTCTCACAAAGTCAGATTCAGACAATGACCGACATTCTGCAAAATGAAAGTTTTGACTATCAGGCTGCATGGTTACGTGTCGGGAAACTTAATATCGACCGCAGCATCACCAAATCGCGTCAGATTGGCGCAACGTACCTCTTTAGCCGTGAGGCACTGCTCAATGCGCTGACAACTGGCGAGGATCAAATCTGGTTTGGTCACACGGTTGAGCATGCACGCGTGGCGCTGATGTACATGAAAAACCTTTCGGCACGCGCTGGCGTCCGTCTGGTGAGCAACGGCTACAGCCTGCAGCTCGACGACGGCGCGGTTATCAGCTTTGTCGGCGAGGAATCCCATTGCGGCGCGCTGGCAGGTAACGTCTATCTTGATGAGTTCGGGTGGTTCAATAACCCCCTGAGAGCGGCGAAAGTAGCGTCAGCTATCGCCTGCCATAAACGCTACAGCCTGACAATGTTCACCTCGCCCTCTGATAATTATGACGCTTTCCGGGTGTGGAACAGCTCATTCCGCAAGCGCCGCCCGGTACCGTTAATCAGTACCGGCGACAGCGTATTTTGCACAGATGGCGTCTGGCGGCAGTCGGTCACACTGGATGCGGCATGCCAGCAGGGGTGCGATCTGTTTTCTCCCGAAGAGGTTAAACGCGAATACAGTGATGATGACTATCGCATGAAGTTTGGCTGCGACTGGTCTTTAGCTGTTGCAAAGGGCGAGGTGAAAGCATGAGTAAGCGTAAGCAACATAAAACAGCGGCCATGACCGCCAGCGCACCGCAGAAAATGGAGGCGTTCACCTTTGGTGAGCCGTCCCCCGTACTGGATCGCCGCGATATTCTCGACTACGTCGAGTGCATCAATAACGGCAAATGGTACGAGCCACCGGTCAATTTCTCGGGGCTGGCGAAAAGCCTGCGCGCTGCCGTACACCACAGCTCCCCTATTTACGTTAAGCGCAACATCCTGACGAGCACCTTTATCCCACACCCGTTGTTGTCACGGCAGGACTTCAGCCGCCTTGTGCTCGATTATCTGGTCTTTGCCAACGGCTATCTTGAAAAGCGCATGAGCGTAACCGGCCAGCTTTTTAAACTGGAAACCTCACCGGCCAAATATACCCGCCGTGGCGTCGAAGAGGATGTTTACTGGTACGTGTCGAGCTATACCCACCCACACCAGTTCGCCCCCGGCTCGGTGTGCCATTTGCTTGAGCCCGATATCAATCAGGAGCTCTACGGGATGCCGGAATACCTGAGCGCGCTCAATTCCGCCTGGCTGAATGAATCCGCCACGCTGTTTCGTCGGAAGTATTACCAGAACGGCGCACACGCGGGGTACATCATGTACGTGACCGATGCCGCACAGAGCAGCACCGACGTTGAATCGCTGCGCTCCGCGATGCGTGACTCGAAAGGTCTCGGTAATTTTAAAAACCTGTTTTTCTATGCCCCGAACGGGAAACCGGATGGCATTAAGATCGTGCCGCTGAGTGAAGTCGCCACAAAGGATGATTTTTTTAACATCAAGAAAGTCAGTGCCGCCGACCTACTCGATGCGCACCGCGTGCCATTCCAGCTGATGGGGGGCAAGCCTGAGAATATCGGATCAATGGGGGATATCGAGAAGGTGGCGCGTGTGTTTGTGCGTAACGAGCTGACACCGCTGCAGGAGCGCTTCAAAGAGATAAACGACTGGTTAGGGATGGAAGTGATCCGCTTTAAAGATTACAGCATCGACACCGAGTAACCACGCCCAAAATGCCGCCTCCGGGCGGCACTATCACAGAACGCACCAGACGGCGCACACGCTACGCAACCCCACACGCACCCGCCAAACCAACCACACTTCACAGCACGCCACCACGACGCGCACAGACGCGTAAAATAAATCCCGTCACCACGTCTGGCGCGCAGTGCTATCCCCGCCTCGCCTGCGCGCTTAAGGGGGCGCTTTTAATGCAGGTGCATCAGGAACCCCGAGCCGCGCCAGCACTGGCGCAGGCTGGCAAAACCTGACATAAAAAACGAATGCAAACTAATGCACCTGATGCATGCACAGCTCTAAAACGTAAAAAACGCGGATAAATGGCATAAAAAAACCGGCTTTTTGAATGCCGGTCTTGTAGCTTAACTCAATTATCAGTTTTGCCATGAAATGATGTCGTCCAGACCTGAGAGCAGGTCGGGAAAATAACTTTCATCAATATCGAAGGAATCCTCAAGCGTAATACTGTCAGCATGGTTTTCAGGCTTCAGTACCATGCTGACGCCAACAGCCCCGGCAAAATGTGCCTGATGAAAATTAAGCACAACCTGCTCGAATGCCGAGGTTAAATTAATATCCTTAAATTTCATCCCTGTCGTTAAGGCCTGATGGAAAGCACGTGTATCATTCCTGAATTGCTCTAACTGACCGACAAAAAACTCTGCAGCAAACTCAGTTTTTAAGGCAGGGATAGAGAATTCAACCCATACCATAATACGGCTATAGGCAGGCTCCTCGGGCTCAGTCAGCCTTTCATAAGGCGTTAATTTAAGGCGTCTGTTACCACTTGTGATATCTATCATGATCCCCCCTTCACGGCATGTACTGAAAATGCATGATAGTCCAGTCAGCTTCCCTGACCAAAACCTCAAGACGGTATGACTTGTAAATATAAGCGCCTTTATTTTGCCTGTCTTCCACAAGCTTATACATACGAGCTTCGTACCGGAAAAGTCCTGGTTTTTTCAGTGGGTCTGCCGTTCTGGTACCATAACGAATGGCCTTTTCCTGAATCTGTAAAGGCACATAGCGACCGGGGGTTAGCATATGTTTTGCCGATGACTCACTCATCCTGAGCGCGCGAGCTGATAAGCCCATTTTAAGGCGGCCACGCAAGGTACTGATAGTGGCCTGACTCAGTTTCACGGTTACAGCCGTTTTGACACCACTCTCAAGTAACGCTTTACCAGCCCGGAAAAGGCGAAATGCACCAAAGGCGATTAGAGCGAGGTCTGTAGGGTCAATAAGAGGCGCTTCTAACGGAGCCTCTTCCAGTCTGACAAACACGCCATCGGCATCATAAATCTGCCATAAACCGGGAGCCTGAGCGACAGAATAACCAATACACATCCCGCTTTCGTCATCAACGATGGGTTTTGAGTTCAGTGGAGGGTTGCGGGGGCGAAATTCGAAATATTCACCAGCTGGCAATGTTGACTGGAAGGTGTAAAAACGTCCTGGCTCGTCTGTAATTAATCCAACACTCATTGTCATGATTTCCTTTTGAGCTAACCTTGAGGCCATCATAATGGACGTTTTTGCTTCAATCTACTTTTCCTGACTTTGATTTAATTGACTCAGCGACTAAATGAGCACCAATAAACCTCTGTTTGAATCAAATAATCTTTCATAAAGCCCACTCCATTTGAGTTGAATCCCCCGGCCACCCATCAGCAACCGGATATTTGAATTTTTGATCGCCATAAATGACCGTCGCCCCACGTGCCAGCGCGTCGAGTTCCCACCGTTCCGGGGTAATGCCCTCCTGAGCCAAATCGAAACGAATTTTTGCGACGCGATCTCTTTCGGGCTTCGTCATCCTGGCTGATGGCGCTTGTTTGCTCGTTTTAAGAGGCGCATTGCTTCTTTGCTGGCGATTTTTGCGAGGTGCGCCAGCTTTTAACGCGCCGTTAAGCACTTTCACGACGTCTGGCTCATTCCAGCCGATAACCCCGCGCTCAATCAGATTTAACACCGCTGCGGCTTGCTCAGACGGTGTAGGGGTCATAACTGAATCGCCACCGGCGGTGAGCTTTCCACAGTTATTGACAGGACTCCGAGGCGCGGCAGAGCCGCTTTTTAAGGTCAAAGGCTCAACGGCTAAAACCTTTGGAACGATGCGCCATTCGGCTGTACGGGTTACATGGACACGGTGAGCCCCGAGGTGAGGGGCATAAATCCCGACCACCTTCTCGATATCTTCCTCATACGCGTTGACCTCATCTGTCACCTTACGGGCTACCCTGACGGCCTGAGCATCACGCGGCATATTTGCCCCGCCCTGCGCGATGATATACAGGTCAAACTCACCTTCATCTGCAGCCGCTCGCGCAGCCTCGACCCTGTCGTCAAACTCGCAGGCAATACTCACCCCGCGTGGCAGTTTGCGGAGCTCGCGGTAAGCGCCCATCGTCGGGAGGCCAATCGGTTTAAATTGAGGGATGCGCCATGTAGACGCCCAAGCGGTTACAGCCGCAGCCGTATCTTTCAGAGGCTTGCCGGTGTCGTGATCGAGCTGGCCGTCGAGTGCATAGCCGTCGATATTTTTGGCAATGTATTTAGCGATATAACCCGCCGCACCACCCTGATTAAGTTGACGTGACTCAAAGCGCTGTTTTGCCGCACCCTTTTCGTGTCCGTCCTCTTTAAGGGCGTAACGACGCATAATTTCGTTAATGGCTTTACGCTGATCGGGTTTGCAAAACAGCATCATGTGCCAGTGTGGCGTGCCGTCGTGGTGCGGTTCGACAACGCGCATCCCGTAAACTTCTAAATCTTTATCTTTGAAAGCGGTGCGTATCAGGCTCCAGATTCGGCAGAGATAGCGCTGGCCGTCTTTGGGGGTGAATGCGGTTTCGTTCCAGCCGTGATTGAGCTGTACCGTTTTGTTTTCGCCCTTGCCAACCTGACGCGTCGGGTGATACTTCGACGGCGTGGTCAGCGTGATGAACATCCCCACATCACCCACACTGGCCGCGTAGCGCTCAACACCGGCGACAGTATTCATCAGCTCCATACGGCGTATTTCAGGGTTTGAGATACTCCCCATGACCTTACTGATGAGGTCGATACGTTCGCCGGTAACTTTGTTTTCCAGCTCGCAGGATTTCAGATATTCGAGATTAGCCAGGCGGCGCGCGTGAACATCACGGATCGCCATTTTGCTTGCGTAGGGTGAACGGTCTTTATTGACCTCACCGGCAGCAATGAGCAGCGCCTCGCGCCAACGCATACGCTGAGCCTTGAGCTGGTTAAGGGGTCTATCACGGCCAATTGCAGAGCGTGGAGCATTCCATGGGTAAGCACCGACGAAGGTATCGTCGGTGTGCTTCGAGAAAGGAGTTGGTGGCGAGGGGGCAACCATCGCGAATCTCTTTAGGGCGGCTCTCATAAGCCATCTTCATGCCGTTGTTCCATGCGGGAAGATAAACCCAATACTCTCCAGCTCTGCCAGTTGCAGACTGTGGATCGGTCATTTCTACAACTGGCAATTTACCCTTCTCAATCATCCCTTTAACAGCTGCAGGGCTTTTACCGATCAGACGTGCAAATTCCTGATATGGAACTGCATCAGTCGTGCTCTCTAATGACTTCTTCATCTGGTACACTTCTCCGTTAGCGTTTTAATTGCTCTTAATGGCTTATAATTGCCTTTAGTGAGACTACGAATGCAAAATATAAACTACGATGAACATGAAATTACGCAATGGGAGTAATTATGTCAATAGACGTTTCTGAGAAGCTTAAGCTCATGCGGGAGTCAGAAAGGCTAAACCGTAGAGAAGTCAGCGACTTAACCGGAGTGCCTTATAGCTCACTTTCGAGCTATGAGAGTCGTTCAAAAAATGCAGGTGTGGAATCCATCATGAAAATCCTCCAACACCCTCGTTTCACGAAGTACACCATGTGGTTTATGACTGACCAGATAGCACCTGAAGCTGGGCAAATTGCACCGGCTCTCGCGCACTTTGGGCAGCAGACAACAACGTCACCCCACTCAGACCAGAAAACTGGCTAACCATTTACGGCGCTTATTTGTGCAGTAAATGCACAGTGAGTTTTTGCTATTTAAATCAGGAAATTGAAGTACGCAGTAACATCATCGGGAGGCTTTATGTCTGTTAAAAAGCTCGATGATGGTCGATATGAAGTGGACATTAGACCGACCGGGCGTAACGGAAAACGCATCCGTCGGAAGTTCGACAAGAAAAGCGAGGCGATGGCTTTTGAAAAACATACTCAATATAACCATCACTCAAAGGAATGGCTTTCAAAACCCACGGACAAACGCCAACTGTCAGAACTGAAAGAGTTATGGTGGAAGCTGAAAGGTAAACACGAGGAACACGGTCAATCGTATCTCAAGAAAATTGAGCGTTTCGAAACGATGACCGGTAACCCATGCGCTTTCCAGATCACCAAGAGCCTGATAACGCAATATTGTGCTCAACGCCGGGGTGAAGGTATTAAGCCAACTACCATCAACCGCGACCTGATCACATTAGGTGGGATGTTTACTACCTTGATTGAGTCAGAAATGTATAACGGCGAGCATCCGTTTAGAGGGTTCAAAAAACTGAAAGAGCAGACTGCCGAAACGGGCTATCTCACTCTTGAGGAAATTGACGCCTTACTGGCAGCGCTATCAGGAGACAATCGTAAAATTGCCGTCTTGTGTCTGAGTACCGGGGCAAGATGGGGAGAGGCTGCGAGGCTGAAAGCGGAGAACGTGATTCATAACCGGGTGTCTTTCGTTAAGACGAAAACCAACATACCGCGAACGGTTCCGATCTCTGACGACGTTGCGGCTTACATAGTCGGTAAAACAAGGGGCTTTCTGTTTGCTGAGGCCAGTTATGCTGAATTCAGGCGAATCCTCAAAGCGGTTAAACCAGATTTACCGGCCGGGCAAGCGACACATGCGCTGCGACACACTTTCGCCACGCACTTTATGATTAACGGGGGCAATATCATCACACTGCAAAGGATCTTAGGTCATACGAAAATTGCGCAGACAATGGTCTATGCACACTTCGCTCCTCAGTACCTGCAGGATGCGATTTCGCTTAACCCGTTGAAGGGTGCTAATGGTGGTCAGAGTGTCCACAATGTGTCCACACCCTAGCCGCTTTTTATGGCTTTTGACTGCTAGTAGTAAAACGTGAAGCCTTGTCTGGCGCGGCTTTCCAGTTACGCCAGACATTAAAAAGGCTCCCTCAGGAGCCTTTCTCTCAATGCAGCGACGCTAACCTCGCCGCAAATCCGACAAACAGCAGCCCTATCAGCCCATTCCCCAGTTTTGCCAGTTTCTTTTTGGTTTTAAGATAACGAGTGACAAAAGCACCAGAGAAGATCAGGAAGCTCATATACACAAAGCTGATCAGCTCAAGGGT
>JGI20225J20221_1002107_pt1 | contig 16372 bp, 12 predicted proteins | sample BioMet4_FD_20221 | JGI IMG/M metagenome (IMG submission 20221) | reverse complement strand
TCAAAGGTGGAGCGCGCCTTCGGCACTCTCAAGCGTGGCTACGGCTTCTTTCGAGCCCGATATCTCGGTCTGGCTAAGATCGAACTGGAGTTCCTGCTCAATGCCATGGCCTTCAACCTGAAAAAAGCGGTCCTCAGGCTCGCCTGCTGAGCGGACGTGCGTCCGTTGGCTGGCAAATGCCGCCGATGGGGCGAAAACATTCTGAACCTGGAGGAAAATCGGCTACGATTGCCGACTCGAGAACCTGAAGAACGGGGCTGGCAGACCTCGGAGAGAATTACGCAGTAGTCTCGAAGGTGGCCAAGGCCGCTTGAAAAGATTCGTGAAGTTTTATAGAATCTATCTCAAAGATATTTCCATCTGCCCGCTAGGAATTGCTGGACTTTTTGCCTTGTTGATACAATGTGATCCGCATGGACCTTACAAATGAGCAGTGGGAACGTATAGCGTCTTTGATACCACTGGCGAAGAGCCAACCTGGAAGTAGGGAAGGCCGCCGACACCTCCGCGTGAGGTTCTTGATGGCATACTTTGGATTCTGAGAACCGGCGCGCCGTGGAAAGACATGCCGGTGCGATATCCACCGTACCAAACTTGCCATCGATGGTTCCAAGATTGGCGAAAACAAGGAATCTTTGAACGTATCCTTGTCACGCTTGCTGAAGACCTTCGTGAACGCTGTGGCATCGATCTTCGAGAAGCGTTCATTGACGGGACATTCGCTTCCGCGAAAAAGGTGGCTCCGCAGTTGGAAAAACCAAGCGGGGCAAAGGCAGCAAGATCATGGCGGTGGCAGACGCTTCTGGTCTTCCTGTCGCCGTGTACGTGGCCAGCGCTTCGCCGCATGAAGTGACGCGTGTCGAGCAGACCCTCAAGACAGGGTTTCTCAACGAAATTCCGGCTCGATTGATCGGAGATAAAGCTTACGACAGCGATGGACTTGATCAACGATTGCAACAAGATTGGAACATCGAGATGATTGCACCTCACCGAGGTGGCCGCAAGCGACCGAAGACCCAAGACGGAAGACAGCTCAGGCGCTATCGTAGACGATGGAAGATCGAACGCCTCTTTGCCTGGCTGTAAAACTTCAGACGCTTGGTGGTGCGATACGAGTACCATTTTGAAAATTTTCTCGCCTTGGTTCAACTCGGGTGTGCTGTCATCCTGCTGAGACATTTTTGAGATGGCTTCTACGCTGCAATGCTTAACATCGCTTTGGACATGTGGACAGATGTAAAAAATTTGGAAGGCCTCATACCCCTTATCCGGGGGATACTCGGAGGGGTAAGGTCAGGTCCACCGGACATCGGTGCCGTGCTCCACGTGAATGTCCACCCGGCCATCAGCCGTGGTCAGTTCAACCGCTTCAACAAACCATGGCTCGGTCAAGCCAAGAATCCGCGAATACAGCTCCGTGTCCTTCATGGTCACCCCCGGGGAAGACCATAGCCGGTCACCTACCCACGGAACACCCAGAAGGGCCAAATATTTATGAAAAAGTACTTTACTCGTGTTGGCATATCTGATATTTTATTGAAAGTATCAGGCGATATTGCCATTAATATACAGCCAGATATAATAGCTGGAGATTGGCGTGATGAGTAAATATAGCTTTATTTATAACAATAAGGCCGTCCATGGAAATAACTATGGAGAAAACTATGTATCTGAATTTTGTCGAGTAATTGATGAGGTGCAAAACAAAAAAACAAATAGCATTTTAGAATATGGTAGCGGGATAACTTCATTAATTCTTCTTGATTACTGTACAAAATGGAATTCAAGTTTGTTTGTTACTGTTGACAACAACAAAGAGTATCAAGAAGCAGTTTTTTTCGACAGGGAAATGCCAACTTTTTTCAAACCAATAGCAATTTCTCTCAGCGGAGAGTGTAAAAGCGATCGTGATTTATCTTTAAATTATTCAACCTGCCCTCTTTCATTCGGAACAAAATTCGATATAATATTTATTGATGGGAGGCGAAGGCTTGAATGTGCTTTTATAGCAGCTATCTTGTCCCATGAATCTACTACCGTTGTTTTGCATGATTATCGGCGTCTTCGCTATCAACCGGCTCTTTCTCTTTTTGATATTATTGAGGATGGATCGCAATTTAGGACTATGCGGTTGAAATATGAATTTCAAAATACTTTTAACAAAAAGTTTGAAATGTTGAACAATATAAATAGGATGCTGGACTGGTATAATGTTGCACATTAGAAGCCATCTCAAAAATGTCTCAGCAGGATGACAGCACACCCGAGTTGAACCAAGGCGAGAAAATTTTCAAAATGGTACTCGTATCGCACCACCAAGCGTCTGAAGTTTTACAGCCAGGCAAAGAGGCGTTCGATCTTCCATCGTCTACGATAGCGCCTGAGCTGTCTTCCGTCTTGGGTCTTCGGTCGCTTGCGGCCACCTCGGTGAGGTGCAATCATCTCGATGTTCCAATCTTGTTGCAATCGTTGATCAAGTCCATCGCTGTCGTAAGCTTTATCTCCGATCAATCGAGCCGGAATTTCGTTGAGAAACCCTGTCTTGAGGGTCTGCTCGACACGCGTCACTTCATGCGGCGAAGCGCTGGCCACGTACACGGCGACAGGAAGACCAGAAGCGTCTGCCACTGCCATGATCTTGCTGCCTTTGCCCCGCTTGGTTTTTCCAACTGCGGAGCCACCTTTTTCGCGGGAGTGAATGTCCCGTCAATGAACGCTTCTCGAAGATCGATGCCACAGCGTTCACGAAGGTCTTCAGCAAGCGTGACAAGGATACGTTCAAAGATTCCTTGTTTTCGCCAATCTTGGAACCATCGATGGTAAGTTTGGTACGGTGGATATCGCACCGGCATGTCTTTCCACGGCGCGCCGGTTCTCAGAATCCAAAGTATGCCATCAAGAACCTCACGCGGAGGTGTCGGCGGCCTTCCCTACTTCCAGGTTGGCTCTTCGCCAGTGGTATCAAAGACGCTATACGTTCCCACTGCTCATTTGTAAGGTCCATGCGGATCACATTGTATCAACAAGGCAAAGAGTCCAGCAATTCCTAGCGGGCAGATGGAAATATCTTTGAGATAGATTCTAGGGTCTGTTCACAATAATCAATTATTGCAACCAGATAAAGGCAAAGACGAGATGCAGCATCGCCATAAAGCGCCGCGCGAGTTTCTCATAGCGCGTCGCCAATCGCCGGAACTGTTTGATACGATTGAAAAATCGTTCAACAAGGTTGCGATCTTTATAAAATGCTGATCGTATTCTCGCCCAATAATGCGATTTTTCCGGCTGGGGATGACCGCCTCTGCGTTTCGAGACGTAATGCTGAGGACAAACGCGTTGGAGTCGTATCCCTTGTCAGCCACAATCGACAAGGCACCAAATCCATCAATCAAGGCTTGCGCTTGTGTTATGTCCGCAGTTTCGCCACCAGTCAAAAGCAAACGAACGGGATTTCCCAATTCATCAACCGCAGCATGAATCTTTGTTGTCAATCCACCACGCGAACGTCCGATGTCTTGCGGCTTTTCTTTTTTTGGGCACCTGCCGCATGCTGGTGGGCACGAACAATGGTACTGTCAATGAAGAGCATTTCTAAATCTGGATCACCAGATACAGCTTCTGCTAACCGCGCCCAGGTTCCTTTTTCGCACCATCGGGCAAATCGGACATACACGCTGTGCCAGTTCCCGAACTCCTTTGGCAGATCTCGCCAGGGAGAACCTGTTCACGCTATCCAAAGCACGGCTTCGAGGAATACTCCATTATCCTTAGCTGTTACACCGCGATCACGTTGTTTCCCCGCACAGAATGGTTCCAATCGAGCCCATTGGTCATCACGTAATAATAACCGTTCCATGCCTCTGTCTCCCTTTGGAGACAAGGTTGAACAATCTTAGGTTGTTAGTAAACCATTAATTGTGAACAGACCCTGGTGTCGAATAGTTTTGTTAGCGAACGAAAAATGGGAGCTGCCGCCTTTGGCCGTACCTGTTGGACCGCGGGTCGACGCGGCATTCCCCCACATGGAGATTAACCAAATGCGCATCAATACCCGTATTCCTGGCCAGATGACCGAAGAAGAGTTGGCCAGCCTCGCCCGTCTTGCTGCCACCGTGCCGACTGGCGGTCGCATCCTGGAACTCGGTTCCCTCTTTGGCCTCAGCAGCTGGACCTGGGCCCAAAACGCCTCCACGAGCGTAACCGTCTATTGCGTCGATCCCTGGCAGCGCGCTCCGTGGATCGAGGCCTTGGAGCGCAAATTCAATGTCACCTTCGGCTTGGAGACGTTTCAACGCCATACGGCCGATTGCCCGAACATCGTGGCCCTGCCCGGCTATAGTCCCATGGATCTGGGGGACTGGAACCTACCGCTTGACATCTACTTCGATGACAGCGTCCACACCAACCCGATCTTCCGGCAGAACCTGCGTTTCTGGCTGCGCCACGTCAAGCCCGGCGGGATTCTGTGCGGCCATGACTATGGTCCGGCCTTTCCCGACATCGTGGCGGAAGTCCAGGAATTAGCCGGCGAACTCGGCACCTCCCCAGAGGTCGTGGGCACCTTCTGGGTAATCCATCTTCCACAAGACTACAGCCATCCAGACGGATCCACCTCAGAGCCGAAACCGGCGCCCTTGGCCGGCGCCCCGTTGCCCCTGGGCACAGCCCCCCCCCTGCCGGACAACGTCGGCACCATGATGAAGCAGCAGGAGCTCGATCTCCTTTTCACCCTGGCCCGCGACTGGTATCAAGGTCTTGGCGCGATCATCGATCTCGGGCCGTTTCTTGGCTCCTCGACGCTCGCCCTGGCCGAAGGACTTACCGCCAACGCCAGGGAGTTCGAGCGGTTTCGCCGCATCTTCAGCTTCGACCGCTTCTGGTACGAACCCAATGTTGGCTTCGACGCCTTCATCAACAAGGCGCACCTGTCGACCGAATCGTTTTTCAGCCACTATCTGCACAATATCTGGCACTACATAGACATGGTCTATTGCTCACCAGGCGACCTGATGAATTTCACCTGGAACCAGAACCAGGACCGGGTGGAGCTTCTGTTCATCGACGCCGCCCAGAGCTGGGACTTGAACGACCATATCGTCAAGCAATTCTTCGGCGCCCTGATTCCTGGCACCTCGATCGTCGTGCAACAGGACTACTATTTCTACATGTGTCCCTGGGTCATCCAGACCATGGAACATTTCGCGCCTTGGCTGGAATACGTGGGTGAAGCGCCCGGCGCTTCCGCCTATTTCCAGTCTAAGGCGGCCATTCCGAGTATTGTCCTGCGCACACCGGTCAACACGGCCTGCAGTCCCGTCCGCCGCAACCAGCTCATGGAGGAGGCCAGCGGCAAGCGCCAAGGAAACCTCCGGTCGATCCTGGAACTGGCCCGGGCGACCCACTTGGCCTTCACGGACCACCGGGACCTCGGTCAGGTCATCTTCAACCACGAGGAGACCTTGACGCCGCAAAAAGACGGCTGGACCACCGCGCTGCGCTGGAACAAGGACAAGGCCCGACGGTTCTTCTCGTAGCCGTGGGCACCAGGCCACGCCCCTTCGGCTCTATGCGTGACCACCAGACAGTAAAGTTCCCTTCGCTGCGTGTTGATTCTCTCCAAGGCCCATTGGCATCCTCCCACGAGGAGAAGAATGCCAATGGGCCTTGGTCGACAAGCAGAACGATAAAAAGCCATATGGATCAGCTGTATCGGGGACTTGCATGGCACGATCGGCATATCCGCCGACGGTGAAGAACAGGAGCGCGGCGAGCAGGAACAGTGCAGCCAGTCGCCATCCCTTGCCTTTGACCGATAAACACGCTTAACCACCTAAGTTTACAATATTTATTGCAATATTTTTGTGTAATTACCTCTATTTACATCCAGCATATAAGCGGATAGTTAGGATAAAACTGCACAAAATATTTCAAGGAGATTGATAGTGATTACCGTAAAAAACGTTCCCATCGGCGGGAACGCTTTGGTTGTCATCGCCGGGCCCTGCGCAATTGAAAATCGTGACACCTACTTCCGCATAGCCAAAAAGGTCAAGGCCGCCGGTGCGAATATGTTGCGNGGCGGAGCGTTCAAACCGAGGACCTCCCCTCATGATTTTCAGGGTCTGGGACTCGAAGCGCTCAAAATGATCAAAGAGGTTCGTGACGAGCTGGACATGCCGGTCATCTCCGAAGCTGTGCAACCGGAACAAGTCGAGCTTGTCGCACAATATGCCGATGTTATCCAGATCGGCGCCCGCAACATGCACAATATTGCCCTACTCAAGGAAGCGGGCCGTTCGGGCATGCCCATTTTGCTCAAGCGCAGCTTTTCCGGTTTGATCAAAGAAGAATGGCTGCGCGCCACCGAATACCTCCAGCTCGCTGGCAACGAACAGATTATCCTGTGCGAACGCGGCATCCGGACCTTCGAACAGTACACGCGCAATACCCTTGATTTGAGTGCCGTACCCATCATCAAGGAATTGTCCAACTTTCCTATCATCGTCGATCCAAGTCATGCGACCGGTCGTCCCTCCCTCGTACCCTCCATGGCCCTGGCCGGTATCGCGGCCGGCGCTGATGGCGTGATGATTGAGGTGCATGACGAACCGACCTGCGCCAAGTGCGACGGCCACCAGGCCTTGTCACCAAGCGTTTTCGCCGAGACAGTCAAGCACATGCGCCGTATAGCTCAGGCCATGGACCGGACGCTTTAATTCTCTTCCGACCCCGCGCCGAAAATCGTCCCAACCCCTGAGGCGCAAGCCGCCTTACTACGCCGGATGGTACTTATGAAGCCCGTTGTCAAAGCGTGCGTGCCGCTCAAATTGTCGAGCCGTCGCCTGCCCCACAAGAACTTTCTTCCCCTTGCGGGGAAGCCACTTGCTTGGCACATCATAAACACCCTGTCCCGTATTNCGGAAATTGACGAGGTCTGCGTGTTCGCAAGCGACCCGAAGATCATGTCCCTATTTCCCGATACGGTGACCTTCATCCAGCGCGATCCATATTTGGACGGGGATACCATCAAAGGCACTGAACTCTTCCATGAAGCGTTCAAACTCATCGGCGGCGATATCAATCTCATCGCCCACGCCACCAGTCCCTTTATTTCGGCTTCCTCGATTTTGGCAGGTCTGAACGCCGTCCTCTCAGGACAATATGATTCGGCCTTCGCCGTCCAGAAATTCCAAACCTACATGTGGGATGATGACGGCACGTTAAACTATGATCTTCGGGACTTGCCCCAAACCCAAGATATCAAGCCCGTCTATATCGAAACAAGCGGTTTTTATATTTTTCGTCATGCCTTTATGGCTGACGAAAAACGACGCATCGGTGACAAACCCTTCTTTGTAACAGTCCCCCCCCTTGAGGCTATCGACATCGACTACGCGGAGGATTTCGTCTTTGCCAAGCAGTGCGCAGACCTACTGACACCCTCGGCCGCCGTCCTCCCTACGCCGCGCACCCGCCTGTTCATGTTCGATCTTGACGGCGTGCTGATCGATTCCAAAGAAAATATGCGCACGGCGTGGGACGCTACTCGGGAAAAGTTTGGGTTGCAGCCCACCTTCAACGATTATCTGCAACTCATTGGAAGACCGTTTTGCGACCTCTTGACCCTGCTTGGCATCCAGGAACAGCAGGAAGCTATTTTTAACTACTACAACACAATCTCCGCCCAGTACGTCGATTGTATAACCCCTTATGAAGGTGCCTACGACTTCTTGGCGTTCCTGCGGGGAAAAAACATCCTGACTGCTTTGATTACCTCGAAATCAAAAGTACGCCTCGACGCAGTGCTTCGAAAGATTCCCCATCCGTTCTCCTGCGTATTGACACCGGAAGATGGCCTCCGTGGTAAGCCAGCCCCGGACCATCTCCTGCTGGCTTGTCTTAAACTGGGGGTTGATCCCGCCGAGGCAGTCTACCTCGGCGACATGGAGAGTGATGGCCAAGCGGCTCGTCGGGCCAGCATTGATTATCTGCACGCGGGGTGGGGCTATGGCCAGCCACCAAGCCCGGTGTCACCGCAATTCGCCAATTTCCAAGAACTGGCCCGCCTGTTCACCGACTTCGATCGCCGAACAGCGCGTTAATCTTTACCGATTTTCCTGGACAATTCCGCACACCAGGGTGGCGATGCGTTCTCCTACGGCATCTTGAACCATCGCCACCCTGGTGAGGAGCCAAGCCGATAAGCCCGCCGCAACGATCCAGACCGTGCTTGAAACTGCGCGCGACCAATTCGGTCCGTCGCCGTGACGGCGCTTTGCCAATTTCAGACGATCCTCAACTCGCCGCGTTGTGCACACCGGCCCGAGAGATCACTGAAGGTCGAGACTACCCAGGCAGTCCTGCAAGAAGGTGAGAAAGTGTCCGACATTCAAAGTCCAGGGCGCGAGGGCCCGGGCCGGATGCCTGGCTTGGATGTAGGCGCAGTAGGGGATGTCGAGCAGCGAGGAGAGTCTGTGATAGTGCTGCGGCATGGATTGATCCGGGTATATTTCGACCAGGCATTTGAGTTCCTGGGCGAATACAAGATTGGTCAATCCAACGCCGTGGACGCCGACGACACATTGCGCTTTTGAGAAAAGGCCTATGTGGTCATAGTAGCTGTCCTGGCGTGCGTCGAAAATAAAAAATCCTTTTTGCTTCAAGCCTTCGATCAGTTCGTTCTCATTGTTCATTTTTGGGGAATCCTGATCAAGATTCAAGATATAAATACGGTGCGGGGACTCCTCCTTTCCGGGTTTATTGAAGGTGTGGTGGTATTTCATCTTGTATACCTGGGCAATGAACGAATCCAGGCGGGCTGGATTGCATTCATAGTAAGGCGGGACATAAAGTTCGTCGCAGAGGATCTCTCTGTCGCCGATCGTCTTGAAGCAACGCGCGGTCGGGTCGAGAATCCTCAAGGAGTCGCGTTGCCAGGAAGCAAGCTCGGAGGGCACGAGGATGGTCGTCGTTTGGAGAAGGCCCAGGGTCTTAAGGTAATAAAAGTTGGGAATGACATCGCCGTGCCAATGCCAGTAATCCGCATAGGATTCGTGGGCAATGACGGCGCAACGCCCCTTGACGTGCTCGGCCCCCATGAAGCGCAGGCGGTGCAGAAGGTTTTCCCGCAAGCGCTGCGGCCCAAGCGGCGAAGGATTGATGCTTTCCTCAAGCAGCCCCCGGGACTGTTGCCACACGACCCCCGTGACCCCCAGCACCGAGGCGTTCTGGAGCAGGCAGGCCGTGTGTCCGGGCACGGTGGCCTCCGACAGCCAGCGCGGGCCCGGGCTTTTTGTCTTGGCCAGGACCGGATCTTCGCCGACGCGCTGCGGTGGTGCGTACGACACCTGGCTTGGCTCACTCGTGGTTTGCAGCAGGATGTTTTGTCTGACCAGATGGCGCGGCGGCGGAGACGGGGGGGAGCCCTCGTCCGTTCTGGGCGCTTCCCGGAGCAGGAGGCGTGCGGAGGAAAAACGGCGCAAGGGGGACAGGGAATAGGCCTGGGCCTGGGCCTCAAGGATGGTCAGCGTCAAGACGGTATCGGCGACGCCGATCCGGTCGAACCAGAAGCGTCCCGAGGAGAGCAGATTGATATGCAGCTGCATGTGGCCGGGTTTAAGGCCGTGCAGCGACACCGGCAGGTGAAAACGGATGGACTTGTTGGGGGCGAGGTTTGTCAAGGCGACCCGGCCGCGGCATTCGTTGCAAAACGTGTCGCCGCAACGGATGCGACCACCCAGTTGCAATCCCATGTCCGGCAGGATGTTCCAGGCATGGTCTCCAACATTGCGAATTTGTCCGAAAACATCAACGAAATCAGAATGATTCGTGCAGACCAGGTTGGCCGTGTCGGCATCGATGACACACTGGAAGTGTAGCCGGCTGCACAATTCACGACATTCTGCCGCGTCCACGCAATTCCCCCACAGGCTTAAAGAAAAATATGCGCGGGGAGCGCTCCCCGCGCATATGGAATGGAATCAACCGGTTTAGAGGTCGAAGCCGTGGGTCTTGCACAGCGCGTCGCGCTCGGCGTCGCGCAGGTCCGCTCGCACCATCTCGGTCACCAATTCTTCCAGGGTGGTTTTCGGTTCCCAGCCCAGTTTCTCCCGGGCCTTGGACGGATCTCCCAGCAGGGTGTCCACCTCGGCCGGGCGGAAAAACAGCGGGTCCACCATCACCACGCATTTGCCCGTCTTCGCGTCATAGGCCTTTTCCGCCACACCCTCGCCCTCAAAACGCAGGGACATGCCCAGTTCCTGGGCCACCAGCTGGACGAACTCACGCACGGAGCGATGGCAACCGGTGGCGATGACGAAATCCTCGGGCGCGTCCTGCTGGAGCATCAGCCACTGCATCAGGACGTAGTCGCGGGCATGACCCCAGTCGCGCAAGGAGTTGAGGTTGCCGAGGGAGAGGTGGTCCTGGAGCCCGAGCTTGATGCGNGNCANGGCCCGGGTGATCTTNCGNGTNACGAAGGTCTCGCCGCGCNGGGGNGACTCGTGGTTGAACAGGATGCCGTTACAGGCATACATATTATAGGATTCCCGGTAGTTGACCGTGATCCAATACGCGTAGAGCTTGGCTACGCCGTAGGGGCTACGCGGATAAAACGGCGTTTTTTCTGCCTGTGGCATCTCTTGGACCAGGCCGTAGAGCTCCGAGGTGGAGGCTTGGTAGAACCGGGTATGGTTGGCCAAGCCCTGCAGGCGGATGGCCTCCAGCAGGCGCAGCGTACCCAGGGCGTCAACATTGGCCGTGTATTCCGGGTTCTCGAAAGACACCTTCACATGGCTCTGGGCGGCCAAGTTGTAGACCTCGTAGGGCTGCACATCCTTGATGATCTGGAACAGGTTGGCCGTGTCGGTCAGATCGCCGTAATGCAGGACGAGCCGGTCGGCGGCGTCGCCCAGGCTGCAGGCGAGGTGATCGATGCGCTGGGTATTGGGTGAGGAGGCTCGGCGTTTGATGCCGTGGACCACATATCCCTTGCCGAGCAGCAGTTCGGCAAGGTACGCCCCGTCCTGCCCAGTGATGCCGGTGATGAGAGCCGTCTTCTGTGTCATAGCGCGGAATTCTCCCCTGCTAAAACGTTTTGCTCGTGGCGGACCAGTGCCCTGGCCACCGCGGCCGGACCCATAGTCGCCTTCCAGCCGAGCATGCGCTCGGCCTTACCGGGGTCGGCCCGGCTCACGTCGATATCGGCCGGACGGTACAATGCCGGATCGATGTAGACATGGTCGCGCCAGTCGAGATCGACGGCGGCGAAAGCTTCTTGAATGAATTGACGCAAAGAAATGGTCTGTCCCGTGGCGATAATATAGTCGCTTGGATGGTCTTGTTGCAGCATTAGCCACATGGCTTGCACATATTCTGGAGCATAGCCCCAGTCCCTAGCCACGTCAATGTTGCCCAGATGCAGACTCTCACCCAAGCCAGCCTTGATGCGGGCCACTGCCACCACGATCTTTCGCGTCACGAAACGCACCGGACGTAGGGGCGACTCGTGGTTGAACAAAATGCCGCTTGAGACATGCAGTCCGTAGGCTTGGCGATAGCTGGCCACGGCGAAGGTAGCCGCCGCCTTGCCCACGGCATAGGGGCTGCACGGGGCAAAGGGGGTGTCCTCGGTGGCCGGGGTGTGGCCGGTGTCACCGAAGCACTCGCTGGAGGAGGCGTTGAAAAGCCGCGTCGGCCCCCTCAGAAGGCGAAGGGCCTCCAACACGGCCATAGTGCCCATCGCCAAGGATTCGAACGTCTCAAGGGGGCGCTCGAAGGACAGTCCGGCGGAGGATTGGCCCGCCAGGTTGTAGACCTCGTCCGGGGCCAGGGCTGCCAGCAGTTCCCGGGTGCCAGGTACGTCGACCGGGGACAGACTGTGCAGGGCCACGTCCTGGCGGATGCCCAGGGCGTCGAGCTTGTCGAAGGAGCCGGACGCCACGTCGCGGGAGGTACCGGACACCCGATAGCCCTTCTCCAGGAGCAGCCGGGCCAGGTAGGCGCCGTCCTGACCAGAGACGCCGAGAATGAGCGCGTGTTTCATATACGGTATTCCTCGGATGGCCCCAGCCAGGCGGGCGGGGTGCGTGGTTTGGCTTGGCTCGACGGGGGCGTTCTCATCGGGCCGAACCCGACGCTGTCAGGCCATATTCGGCCGCACCGGAACGCAGCAACCATTGCTTAAGCTTGGTCCGCCCCTTGACCTTGCGAGGGTCGAACTGTTTGCGTAAGTCGGGGCGCGACAGCCAGATGGCATGCAAAATCCGGCTGTAGTCCGATCCGCTGCCGGGGAAGGCTGGTCCGCTCCCCAAGTCCTGAAGCAGACACAACAACGGCTCGCGCAAGCGTTTGAGGGCTTCTTCCTCGGCAGTTCCGTGTGTCACGCACCACAGCAGATACGCTTCGACGGCGAAATCTTCCGCCGGCAGGCAGTACTCCACCACGTCCGGCCGTTTCCTGGCCAACTTGAGTAGAAAGTCGCGCAAGCCGTCAGGGTCTTCACCCGCCAGGCCCTCGAGCTGGTCGTGGAGCCGGGTCTGGAAGGCGGCGACTTCCGGGGTCGGCGTTTGTTCTTCCTCCTGCCGGAACGACTCCGGGGCCGGCTGGACCCCTCGACTCGCAACATAGCTTTCGAGTTCGTCCTGGACCAGACGCAACCAGCCAACGAGCTCCCCGTTTCGGGATTTGAATGCGGCGAGGGCTTCCCGAGGTCTTTGGTCTTGGCTGTACAGGACACCGAGGCTGTCGTTGATGGCGGCCAGTCTGGCCACGAGTTGGTCGCGTTCGGCCTCCAACTCGGCCTGTTGTCGGCGCAGGACCGGGACGGGTTTCTGGCTCTCTCCGGGCAAGGGCTCGTCCTGGGCGAGGCCGGCTCCGGGCAGGTCGGCCAGGGCCTGGAGTTCCTGGAACAGGGCCTGGACCTCGGGGCGGGAAGCGAGCATGGCCGGGACAAAATGTTGGCCCAGGGCAATCTGAGCCGGCTCAAGGGCCTCGGGGCGCTCGAGCGTCAGGCCGTAAGTCTCCCGCACTCGGGCCGCCAAGGCGTCCGGGTGGGTCAAGGCCGTTTCGGCGCAGACAAGGAGGCAGCGGTCGGGACGGCGATTCCGGGCGCGCAGCAACTGGATGTTACGGGCCAACCAATCGTCCAGCAACGGGCCCGGGCCATCCGTGGCGCTGGCGCCGGACTCGAGAAAACGCGCGAGGGTGTGGTCGGGTCGATCGTAGACGAGCAGGAAGTGGATCGCCGGGTCGCACTCGGCCCAAAAATCGAGCAAGGAGACGGTTTCGGGGCTGGCCCATCCCCAGGTCGGCTGTTCCCGGTTGGCAGCAAGCAGGTTGGCGGCCTGTTGTCGCCAGATGCTGCCGGCCTGGGTCGCAGTCTCTAGCTCGCCGGCCACGGCCCGCAGCATCTTGCTTTGGAATCGCTGAAAAGACAGTCCGATCTCGGCCGCGGCTCGGGCCTGGAGCTGGCTGGCCGCCGTGAGCAGGTGGTGGACGGCCTCGTATCGGGAGAGGACGTGGCCGGTTGTTGCGATGATCTTCAAGAGACGTCTCCTGGCTTCGACATGGCGGGGCCGCGCTGCGGTGCGACGGACGTGGCGTGTCGGATGGCCGTGACGGCGTGCCGCAAGACGCGTCGCCACGCCCTCCCCCGGGGGGGAGCGGGGGGGGCCGGATACGAGGCGTATCCGTACTGAGCCACATAGGCCCGTACGTATACCGTCACATATTCCTCGAAACTGTAATCGCGGTCCAGCATATAGTAGCGGGTGTCAGCGTCGCACCAAGCCAGGCCGTAGCCTTGGGCCACGGACGGGTGCACGGGCAGCTGGTGCATGCAAAACGGATCGAACCGTTCCCCAACCAGGGGCGCCATTCCCAAATGGTCCAAAATCACGTCAGCCATGTGGCGCATCAAGGGCATGGCCGGATGGTTGATCATATGGAACAGCCGTTGTGTGGCGAAATCCCGTTCTACGCACTCGGCCAGGGCAAAGGGCGTGCCGACCTGGGACTTGTGCAGGTAGTCGAGTTGGTCCGCCAGATGCCGGGACAGATCCAGGCCGGCGGTCAGGTCGGTGTCCAGATAGGCGCGCACAATGGCGTCCTCGTCGCGCAGGCGTACGATGAGGTCGTTAAGCACCCGGCACGGCCAGGGAATTAGGGCGGTTGTACCGCGCGGAGCCAGCCTGCAGGGATGCCGGTAGTCGTGGCTGGGCCAGTAGATGGTGGAGGTAACGTAGGGCACCTTGATGGCCAGGGCGCCTGGGGGCAATTGGGCCAGCCGGGCGGGGAAATCAAAGGCAGCGATGTCGTGATAGATCAGGACATCACAGTTGGGCAGTTCGGCTACCAGGGTATCAACCGCGGCCGGCTTGGCCGCGTCGGCCTCCAGAGCGTAATTGGGCACGAACAGGCACTGGTAGGCCTCGGCCAGCTCGGGCGAGGACAGCAGCAAATCCCGCAGGATGGCCCCTTGGCAGGTTTGGGACAAAACAAGTTTTTTCATTCCGGCGCATCATTCACGTGTCAGGGTCCTGACCTGCACGCTGGTGCTCATGGTTGGGCTGACCACCTGCCCGAGTAAGGACAAGAATTTGCTGAGCTGGACCGAGGGCGCGGTGGCCACATAAAGGACGTCCTTATCCCGAATGGGGAAGGACTGGGCGGCGAAAAAGCTGGACGCGTCGCTCAGGTCCACTCGGTAGACCACGGGCACGGTGTTTTCCGGAGTGATCACGCTGGGCCGGTTGGGCCAGTGCAGGTTGTCGAGCGGCTCGTAGCGGAAGATGAATACGCCCTTGGCATTGGCCAGAGCGTTTTGCAAGCCGCCGACCCGGGCCAGGGCCTGGGCCAGGTTGATGCCCTTGGCCTCAAAGGAAATCTCGGCGTTTTTGGCCGTGGCGCCCAGGGCGGTAAACGACAATGGCTGGTAGAGTACCGTCACCACGTCGCCGGGGTGGGCGTAAATGTTCTGGGTGTTGTCGCGGATAACCTCTTCCAGGGGCATGGCGTAGACGTGGCTGTCCCGGGTCAGTTGCACCGTGAGCTTGCTGACCTCCTGCTTGACGCCCTCGGATGCGGCCAGCACGTCGAGCAGACGCTCGTGCTTGGGGGTCAGGGGGATCAGGCTGCTCTTGTTGACTTCGCCCACCACGGTCACGGTGGAAGAGGTGTTGATCACCCGGCGAACGACCACCTGGGGCGAGTTGGCCTTGCCCTTGAGCCGGTCCTGCACCGCCCGCTCGATCTGGCGCAGGGTCATGTCCCCCACGGGGAGCGCCCCGATAAAGGGCACCGACACAAGGCCTTCGGCGTTGATCTGCTGGGCGGGAAGGGTGGTCGGGGTCACGCCCGGCTGCACGGTGGTGCCGTCGGGGGAGGTCACGGAAGAGCTAAACAATGTCGCCGGCGGGGTCTCCCAAATGGAAATTTCGATGACGTCGCCTGGTCCCACGACCTGGGATGGCGTGGCCAGATCTTTTTCGGACTGGGCCAGGGCGGCGAAGGTCACGTTGTGTTGGGCGGCGATCAATTCTTGTGTCAGGTCCCGGGTCACGTCCAGCACCTGGATGCCCGAGGCCACATTGTTTTTTTCGACCCTCTCTACATTGCTCTGGGTGGGGCCGCTGCTGGGCAGAAAAGAGGCACAGCCCGGAGTCATGGCCGCTGCGAAGATCAGGAGGATGAGAGAAGGCAGTCTGTGCTTCATAGAGTATGCGAATTGTCGCGTTCCGAACCGGTTGGTCAAAGGGCAAGAGCGCTCGTCGCGGGTGCCGGCCATGACCGGCCGCAATAGCACGGTATCATTTGCGTCATGAAATGCATTTCTTGACGCAAGATAGCCGAGGCGCCGCACTTGTTCAACCTCTATTTTTTCAAACAAATTGTATTGTTGTCGCACCAGCCCCTTGTCCTGTCTCTGGAAGGGGCCTCCGGGCGCGTTGCGCAACGCACCGGTTTCGTTTATGAAGACGCCCTTAGTCTGGCGCACCCTTCGAGCTGTTCCGCAGGACAGAGGCACCCATGCACCGCATCGCCACCTATCATGAACGCTATTATCGTCCCTTGGAGTTGGAGGCGCCGTCCCTAGACCCGGAACACTTCGAGGAGGTTACAGCCGGTTTGCCGGCCTGGTGGCGGGAAAACAACAACGCCTTCTATCTCGAACGCGGCCTGGTCCCGCCAGCCATTCAGCTCGCCTGCCCCCCCGGCAGCCCCCTCCCCACCAACAGCCTCATCGTGTGCCGTTCCGCCAGCCTGCCCCGTTTTTTCCTGTGGGGCGAGGGCTCCTGCATCTTTATCGGGGCCAACAATCATTATAACAGCAGCGTGTTCAATTGCGGCGCGGCCGCCATCCACATGGGGGATG
>JGI20225J20221_1002105_pt1 | contig 16384 bp, 8 predicted proteins | sample BioMet4_FD_20221 | JGI IMG/M metagenome (IMG submission 20221) | reverse complement strand
AAAATAATACAAATGAAACAATATATAAATAAACTTCTGATAACAGCATTAGGATCGGTCATAATAGCCGGGTGCGCTGATACTGGTATTGATGATTTTTCTGTAGAAAAACCAAATACTATAGCAGGTATGGAGTATCTTAATGATTATTCTCCGCTAAAATCGTATATAGATCGTACCACCCACCCCAACTTTAAGTTGGGATCGGGTGTTTCGGAAAGCGATTTTAATCAGGGAGGTTTGGTCTATAGATTGGCAAGTGCGAATTTCGATGAGATAACTCCGGGTAATGGCATGAAATACAGTTCTTGTGTTGCTAAAGATGGTACTATGAGTTTCTCTGAAGTAACCAAATTTATAGAAATGGCCAAGTCGGCAGGTTTGTCAATCTACGGCCATACATTGGCCTGGCATTCTCAACAGCAGAATGAGTACTTGAAGAGCTTGATTGCTGATAAAGAAATAAAAGTGGATCCCAATAACGCAGAACATGCATTGCATATAAAAACTACGGAAGCTAAAGCAAATGTTTGGGATTGGCAAATCTATTATACTTTGCCTGCAGCTCTCACTGTAGGCCAGGAATATACAATAAGTATGCGTACCAAAGCAACTACAGCAACTGATATTGCTTTTTGGCCAAACAATGCAGATGGATCGCAAGTACAATATTTATCTAATTTGTCTGTAGGAAAAGAATGGAATACTTCTTCTCTTAAATTTACGGCTACTATTCCAATTCAGAAATTGGTATTCTCTTTCGGTAAATTTAGCGGTGACTTGTACATTGACGATGTTAAATTGATTGCTACTGGTTCTAATACCAATTTGATTGCCAATTCATCTTTTGACAATACCGATTTGAGCAAATGGAGTAAACCAAGTTGGCATAGTTATACTTACGCTATTGAAGCTTTGGCAGCAGGACCTACTACTTGGTTTACAAACCTGGTTAGTAATAGTAACTGTGAATCAGATGATGTTTCTTCGTTCTATGCAACAGAAGCAACAGTAGGACCTAAAGCTGCAACTTTTGGAGCTGCTGGTACAGGTGCAGATGGAGTAGGCCGTTCTATTATTGTAAAATCGGCCAGCAACCCAACTAATAACTGGGACACTCAATTCTTTGTAAAAGTGCCTTATAAATTCAAAGAAGGCGACACTTATCGTTTTACAATGAAAGTAAAAGCTGATAATGCAGGAACTATTGAGTCTCAAGCACACAATAACCCAGGTGGATATTTGTATTGGTCTATGATTGGTAACCCTAGTGTAACTACCTCTTGGCAGGAATATACCAAAACTGGTGTTATTTCAGCTTCGCAAGCAGGTATGAATACTATAGCGTTCAGCCTTTCTCCAAACAAAACAGCAACAACATTCTATTTTGATGATATCTATTTCGAGAAACAAGAATCAGGCAATACTATTCCATTAACTCCAAAAGAAAAGGCTGACACACTGACCTGGGCTATGGACAAATGGGTAAAAGGAATGATGCAAGCTTGTGGTGGATACGTTAAGTCATGGGATGTAGTAAACGAAGCACTTTCAGGTGGAGGTGACGACGGAGAAGGCTTCTATGTATTGCAGTCTGCATCAAACGGCGACCCTCTTAAAAACTTCTACTGGCAAGATTATCTAGGAAACGAAGAATATGTACGTAAAGTCGTTGGTATGGCTCGTAAATACTATGCCGAATTCAAAGGAAATCCTTCGGATCTAAAACTGTTCATCAATGATTATAATCTGGAATCAGATTGGGACGACAACAAAAAACTGAAAAGTTTGATTCACTGGATACAACGTTGGGAAAAAGATGGTGTTACCAAAATCGATGGTATTGGAACACAAATGCACGTTTCTTATTTTGCAAATGCAACTTCACAAAAAAGCAAAGAAGATCATATTGTGAAGATGTTTGAATTGTTGGCAGCATCAGGTAAATTAGTGAAGATTTCCGAATTGGATATGGGATATATTGACGAAGATGGTAAAACAGTAAAGACTGTTAATGTGACTCAAGAGCAACATAAAGCAATGGCTCAATTCTATAAATTCATTGTGAAAAAATACTTCGAAATTATTCCGGTTGCTCAGCAATATGGTATTACGACCTGGTCTATTACAGATAGTCCTGACAGTGATTCTTCATTCTGGCGTGCTGGCGAACCTATCGGTTTGTGGGATTTGAACTACTACCGTAAACATGCTTATGCTGGATATGCTGACGGATTGGCTGGTAAATAATAAATTAGATTTTATTGCTGTCCATTAAACTTAATTGTTATGAATAAAAAATCAGGGCTGAACTCTCTAAAGTTTAGCCCTTTTTTTTGATATCAAAAAAAATTACCAGAAACTTTTAAGGAGGTCATCCGACAAATGCATAATTAATTAATGAAAAAGCAATTTACTTATAAACGTTATCCAATAATTAAAATTAAACCTCGGATAGAGACTTGAAGGAAAAATATATAAAAAAGGGATTGTTCCATCTTTATAGAACAATCCCATGAGTTATTTAACCTGCTATTTTTTATGTTGCATTAACAGCGGTTTCAGACGAGCAGTCCAAAGATCATAACCAGTTTGATTCATATGAAGGTTATCCTTCTTAAAAATGTCTTTACGGAGCACCCCTTTCTCATCATACATACAAGAAGCTACATCAACATAGAATATATTTTTTACTGTATCAACATACTCTTCAAGCAATGTATTGATTACTTTTTGTTTTGGTATTAACTTCTCACGTGCATAAGAAGGTTTTATAGAAAGTACATAAAGCGGAATACCCGGATAATCACGCTTTATTCTTGCTATGAAAATACGAAAAAAATCAAATGTCTGACCTATTGTTATATCTTCAGGACTATTAATCATATCGTTCTCCACATAAAGAACAATACATCTGGGATTATAACCGCGCGCAATTACATTATAGTTGTAAAGCATATCACGTAGAGCTGCACCACCATATGAACGACGTATAATCTTCATCGGAGCCATATCATTATAAATATTATCCCATAAATTAATAGATGAACTTCCCAAAAACAATACATCGCACGACTTATCTTTCAATTGCTTATTTTCTTCTGTGTATTTATCAATGTCTGCCTGATAACGAGTAACCCAGCTAAAAGCATCAGCATGTTTTACCTGAAGAAACTCACACAAGCGTACGGAATCTTGCGTGGACTGTGCCTGCACGATGAATGGCAAAGACAACAGCATAAATAATAAAATCAAAATACTTTTTCTCATTCTCTATATTTTCTTATTTAAATCCCAACTTATTTAATCCTTTACACACATCCGGGTGACTCATAAAAAGCTTCCATAAAAATCCTGAACGATAATTCTCTATCATTACTGCTATTGGTCCCTGATCAATAGCCAAATAGCGCTTGGGATACCATCCATCCGTTTCACTGAAAGCATCATAAAAACCATATTTGCCGAAAACCTGATCACGCATCATATATAAGTGACGCATTACATCCATCGATTCTTTAGGAGTGTACACTATAGATGAAAGAGCTGCGGTAGGAGAAATAACTCCCAAATCGCTGTTTTCATTAGGAGCATGACCGGAATAACCTGTAATACTATAACTTGCTGTCAATCCCCAACAATTATTGTCATAACCTTTATAACCTTTCGGGTTACGAATGCAATAAGCCCGGTTAATCAATGTGTAATTTTTCATTTCTTGAAAATAATCTGCATATTTATCTTTCAAACCATTTGGATTAAGTCCTAGAAATGAATAGTGAGCCCAGAACAGAGGTCCGGCCTTTGTTCCTTGATAGCGCAAGTTTAGTGAAAAGCCTTCTACCTTATGCGGGGAAACGATGGCTCCATTTTCTGCCCAACCTTGGTGATACACTTCCGGAAAAACTCCATGAGTTGGTGAAGCTGCCGCCAATATATATAAAATAAGACATTCATTAAATCCATGAATTGGGAAGTTCATTTCCCAGGCATACTTAGGGCTCCAATGCCAGTATATTACATTTTGTTCATTACAATACCAGTCCCATTCTACTTCTTTCCAAATTTTATCTATACGCGAGGCCAAAGCTTTTTCTTTTTCAGTACCATCAGCATAATGTTGATGAACAGCCAGTAATCCTTGCATTAAAAAGGCTGTTTCTACCAAATCACCCCCATCATCTTTCTGTCCGAAAGGCTTTACTTTTCCGGTTTCGCCATTTAACCAATGAGGATAAGCACCATGGAAACGGTCTGCTCGTTCAAGAAAAGATATAATTTTCTCAAAGCGGGCAAATCCTTGTTTATCTGTAACATAACCTCTTTTTACACCAGCCAATATGGCCATCATTCCGAAGCCACTTCCACCAATAGTTACAATATTTTTATCGTTTTCCGGATAAATGCCATCTTCATGAAAGCGCTCGCGCGCCAAACCACTTATAGGTTCAGCACCTTCCCAAAAATAATTGAAAGTACGATACTGAACAGTGTCCAACAACTGACTATCCGTAAGCCTTTTTTCTATTACATCTGATTTATTTGCACAATTCCCCAAAAGGAAACTGCTACAAAATAGTATAAAGGATATAAGTCTTATCTGTTTCATATTCAATTCTTACTTAATTATTATATTTACAAGAACCGGATTATGATCCGATAAATATCCTTGTTCGGGAGTATCTTTAATAACACAATATTTGTTTATCTGAACAGAGGCACTGACAAAGATGTAATCAATTAAAACTCTTTCACTATTTTTCAAACGTCCGAAATCATGGAAACTCCATGATGGTCCATATACTACTGGAGATGCTGCACGGGTGTCTTTCATCCCATTGTGAGTTATAATCTGTATGGGTTCTGAATCTGATGTACCGTTAAAGTCTCCCGTAATAACGACCGGAAGTCCTGGAGCTAATTCTTTTGCTTTGGTAAGCAATAATTTTGCACCTTCCCTACGGGCTATCTCTCCCATATTGTCCAAATGCGTATTAAAACAAACGAAATTCTGGCCTGTTTTCTTTTCTTTTAATATAGCCCATGTAACAATACGTTCATATGCTGCATCCCAGCCTTTTATTCCTATTTTTTCCGGAGTTTCACTAAGTCCAAAGTTTCCCTCTTTAATCAGTTTAAAACGATCTGCTTTAAAAAACAGAGAACAATATTCTCCCGCTTCTTTGCCATCAGTACGCCCAACACCTATAGCTGTATACTGAGGTAACCGTTCTTTCAGATCTACCAATTGGTTATACAAAACCTCCTGCATCCCTAAAATATCAGGGGCATAATAACGAATCATATTAGCAGCATTATCCTTACGGTATTGCCAGCTATTTAAACTGTCTGAAGGTACATTTAGACGAATATTGAATGTCATAACATCCGCATTGAGAACCTTTTGTTGCGTACCACACGAGGTGGTAAGCACACAAAAGGCAGCCAAGATAAAATTTAAAATATATATTTTCATCTAATTACATTTTCAAAGTGAAACTTGCGTTTTTAACATCACAACTGTTCCCCCCGATCATAAGATTAAAATCACCTGGTTCGCAAACGTAGTTAAGGTCGTAATCATAGAATTTTAATAGTTCAGGAGTTATTTTGAACGTCACTTCTTTTGATTCGCCCGCTTTCAGGAATATTTTCTGGAATCCTTTTAGTTCTTTAACCGGACGGGTAACACTTCCCACCAGATCACGGATATAAAGCTGAACTACTTCTAATCCATCTCTTGTACCAGTATTTGTAACCGTAACCGTCGCAGTAAGTTCCTCATTCATACCAAGATCTTTGCTACTCATGGCTATATTGCTGTAATTGAAAGTCGTGTAACTCAATCCATATCCAAAAGGATAAAGAGGATCATTACTTACATCAAGATAATTACTACGGAACTTTTCAAACCAACGACCTTCTCCTAAAGGACGGCCTGTATTCTTGTGATTATAATATAAAGGAATCTGACCTACATTTTGAGGGAAAGTCATTGTTAGTTTTCCACTTGGATTAGCATCACCAAACAAAACATCTCCAATCGCATAAGCAGATTCGCTACCGCCAAACCAAACATTCAGGATAGCAGGTACATTCTTTTGTTCCCAGGTAAGCACAACAGGACGTCCGCTAAACAGAACCAAAACAATTGGTTTCCCTGTTTTCAACAATTCCGTTAATAAAGTACGCTGCACATCAGGCAATTCCAAATTAGTGCGGCAACTGCTTTCACCACTCATTTCAGATGATTCACCTAAGGCTGCAACAATAACGTCAGCATTAGCCGATACTTTCAGAGCTTCCTCCAACATGTCCTTATCAGTTCGGTTGTCACGATGCAAACCGCGACCAAACATTGTTGCACGTTTCTCATAAGCAGTATCACTAACCAGATTACTGCCTTTTGCATAAACAACCTTTGCTTGGTCACCCAATGTTTCTCTAAGTCCTTTAACAAGTGAAGGGGTCTTATCAAGCACTGCAGCTACACTCCATGTTCCTACCATATTTTCACCAGCTTCGGCTAATGGGCCAACAACAGCTATGTTTCCTTGTTTCTTCAGAGGAAGTAGATTATTTTCGTTTTTCAATAAGACAAAGCTTTCTGAAGCAATCTTTCGGGCTTCTGCGCGATGTTCCTTTGTATAAATATCTTTTAACGGCCGTTTCAGATCACAGTATTTATATGGATTATCAAATAAACCAAGTTTATATTTTGCTTCCAGAATACGACGACAGGCTTTATCCAGAGTGTTTATTGTAATAATTCCCTCATCTATAGATTTCCTTAAAGTTTCTGTAAAACCAGCACTAACCATGTCCATGTCAACACCTGCATTAATTGCACGTGCCGATACTGTTTTCAAATCACCTATACCGTGATATACCATTTCTGCAATTCCTGTAAAATCAGTAACAACAAAACCATTAAACTTCCACTGCTTGCGCAATACATCATTGAGCAACCAACTGCTTGCTGTAGCAGGAATACCGTCAATAAGATTGAAAGACGACATCACACTACCTACTCCAGCCTCAACGGCAGCCTTGTATGGAGGCAAATACTGATTATACATGCGAACCTTACTCATATCAACAGTATTATAATCACGTCCAGCTTCGCTTGCTCCATAAAGTGCAAAATGCTTTATACAAGCCATAATTTCATTATTGGATTTCAGCCCTTTGCCCTGATATCCACTAACCATAGCTTTCGCAATTTCAGATCCCAAAAACGGATCTTCTCCACAGCCTTCAGAAGCGCGTCCCCAACGAGGATCTCTGCAAATATCCAGCATAGGTCCAAACGTCCAGCTAATTCCGTCAGCACTAGCTTCGATAGCAGCAATACGGGCAGCCTTTTCTATTGCTTCCATATTCCAGGTACATGACAAACCTAAAGGTATAGGAAATATTGTTTCGTATCCGTGAATAACATCCATCCCAAATATTAAAGGAATTTTTAATCGACTCTCTTCCACAGCCAGTTTCTGAACCTCTTTAATTTTACCAACTCCCTTCAGATTAAATAATCCTCCAACTTTTCCCTGACGAATTTTTTCAGCCACATCGCTGCTTTTTGCCTGTCCTGTAGTTATATCCCCAGTCACAGGTAAATTGAGCTGTCCTATTTTCTCTTCGATAGTCATTTTTTTCATCAAAGCATCTATAAAACGGTCCATATCTCCGGGAGATCGTTGTGCAAACGTACATGTAGAAATCAATAGAATGAGGGAAATAATATATTTTTTATAATACCAATTATTCATAAGTTACTAATTTTACCAATTGAATTGAAATAAAAAGTCTAAGAAGGTTATGTCTAAACACCCCCTTCTTAGACACTTGTTCATATTTTAACAATACCTATTATTTGTAATCAGGATTCTGAACCAAGATTCCATTCGATTTATCAATTTCATCTTGTGGAAGTGGCAGATAACGGTGTTTATCCTGATATTTCACCTTACCAACATTATGTAGAACATCTTTTGCAATACCCCAGCGAACCAAATCATAAAAACGATCGAATTCAAGTGCCAATTCAATACGGCGCTCATGGCGGATAGCATCTCTTAAAAGAGCCTGATCTGTTGTTGTAACTTTTTGCAGAATTGTATTATCATTACCACGGGCACGAGCTCTGATCATTTCTAAATCATCTGACGCTTCTTTTGCATTGCCTATTTCATTTGCAGCCTCAGCAACCATCAAGACAACATCAGCATATCTGATCAGGCGGATATTTACCCAAAATCCACTATTAGTAAATTCCTTGCGCTTAGCAGGGTTTGTATAGGCCTTTTTATTATAGTATGCTCCCATTCCTGATGAAACAGGAGATTCTCCATAAGGTTTATTAGTATTTTCCGGAGTAATAGGTTCATCTGCACTTTTTCTGAAATAAAGCAAAGTTGCATCTTTTCGAGGATCTCCCGGTTCATAAGCTTCACCTAGTTCTTTTGTTGCCATGTGCCATCCCCAGCCTAAATTCCACAGTCCGGAACCACGTACACCCTGTACCTGGCAGAACTGGCTTCCAATTGAAGTACTAGCAGGTAATGCAGCTGTAGAAGCACATTGTAATTCAAAAACAGATTCACTGCAGTTTTCACCTTCATCAGTAAATATTTTTTCATATGGGGTATTCAAGTTATACAAACCCGAGTTCATTACATCTTTAGCCGCAGCATACATGTTACTCCAGCTATTTCTCATCATGTAAGTACGTGCATGAAGTGCGCGCGCTGCTCCCCAAGTCAAGCGACCAATATATTCTGAGCTCCATTGCTTTGGAAGTAGCTTTTCAGCTTCGTCCAAATCTTTATCTATCTGTTCATAAATCTTTTCAGCAGTTGTTTTAGGAACATTTGCTTCAGCTGCATCCCGAATTTTAGCTGTAACTAGAGGAACTTCTCCAAAAGCTCTTACCAGATTGAAATAGCAATAAGCGCGGAAAAAGAGTGCTTCACCTTTGTTTCTTTGAGATGCATCATCCTTCGAATTTAAATTATCTACAGAATAAATTACCGAGTTAGACTGATATATGATCGTGTAATTTTGTGACCAATAAGCTTTTACGGTTCCGTTATTCGTTGTGTATTCAAAATCATCCCAAAAAGCAGCCTGATCTGCACCATCACCTACAGAGCTTCCTTTTTCTGAATCTTCTGAACGAACATAGTGTATCATGAACGCAGGGATACCAGCAGTAATATTATAACTTCGCATTAACGTATAGATACTAAAGACCTGCCCATCAATGGCAGAACCACCTTCGGGAGTGTCATCCTCTGTGAACTGCCCAAGAGGACTGCGGTCAAGAAAATCGCTACAACCTGTAAAGCTAAAAGCAGAAGTAGCCAACATCAACGATAATATATATTTATTAAGTTTCATAGTTTGCAATTTTAATAGTAATTAGAAAGTTAAGTTGAGACCAAATGTATAAACCGCCGGCATAGGATATGATCCGTCGTCAACACCAAAAGCTGTTGCAGAACCACCAAGTTCAGGTGTATATCCGGTATTATGCTTCCAAGTCTTCAGATTCTGAATATTTGTATAAATTTTTAATGCTTTTATACGTAGTTTATCCAGAAATTCTTTATCAAAATTATAAGCTAACTGAATATTACGGATGCGGAAGAAACTGCCATCTTCAATGTAATAATCTGAATTCTGATTATTGATTGTGTGTTTTATATTCAACAAAGGTTGCGAATTTGAAGTCCCTTCACCATGCCAACGATTTATTCGTTGTGCCATGAAATTAAACTGTGACCAGTTATAATTATCCCATGTGCGGAAAATTTCATTTCCCTGTTGTCCCATCATATCAATACTTAATTCAAAGTTCTTATAAGACACTCCTAAATTAATACCATAAGTAAAGTCTGGAGTTGGATTACCTATAATAGTACGGTCAGCCGGAGTTATAAAATTATCTCCGTTTATATCGACAAATTTCAGATCACCAGGAGTAACTGTTGCAAGTTTATTAACTGGAGAATTCGAAATATCAGCAGCAGACTGATAAACTCCTTCTACTTTATAACCATAAAAATAGCCGATGGGGTAACCCGATTGTGTATAACTCATGCTTTTTGCCCCATCAATAATAGAATATCCATTTTGAACCAAACTTAAAACCTTATTCTTTATTGTGGTTAAATTACCTCCAATGCTATATCCCCAATCACCTCTGCGGTCATTCCATGATGCAGCCAATTCAAAACCTTTATTTTCAATTTCACCTAAGTTGCCAATTCCAGGTACAGTACCAGATAGTCCAGGAACAGTAGCAAGCAAATCCTTTGTATTCTTTTTATAATACACCCCTTCAAAATGAAGACGATTTTTCAACATATTTGCTTCCAAACCAGCTTCCCAAGCTTTTACTTTTTCCCAATGCAAATTTACATTTGGCAAATATTCTAATTGATAACCCGGGATAATATTATTTCCAAATACAGCAGAAGATGAATTAACCAATAATGGTTCAGCCGGATAAGCTGATTTCATTGCCTGATTACCAAGAGTACCCCAAGAACCTTTCAACTTCAGCATATCAAAGAAGTTTTGATTAGCCATAAATTTTTCTTCAGACATCAACCAGCCTCCACCTACTGAGTAGAAATTTTGCCACTGATTACCTGTGTAAGAGAAAGCTGAGGAGCCGTCACGACGGAAAGAAGCATTTAACAAATACTTTCCATCATAATTATAAAGTACGCGTGCTAATGCAGAAACAGTTGTACGTTCCCATTGTGTACTACCATTGGTTGAAGCTCCGGCATCGCCAATACTTACGTACCATTTATCCGGATCATCTGCAATCACTAATCCAACACCCTGATCACGTCCGGCAGTAAGCAGACTATAAGAATTATAATAAGTTGTAAAACCTGCTGTTGCAGTAATATTATGTTTGTTAAATGAATTCACATAAGTCAATAAATAATCACTCTGCACTTTTGTTTCATCGCTTTTGTTTTGTTCAATTGCAGTTTTCTTTGTGCCTAATATGTTAATATCTCCTTCAGCATCTGGGTCGTACACTTTTATAATAGGTGTGTATTTACGATAATTGTTTGAAGCATAATCCATTGAAAAAGTAGTACGGAAAGTAAAATTATTTAAAAATTTCCACTCACCATAAATATTACCTGCAGTACGATAATTGGTTGCACGTGCAGTATTAGCGCGTTCTTCAACATCTACCATTGGATTGGTTATCTGTGCTTTCTGAAAATCCGGAAGTGCAGCAAATAATTTATATTCATCATTATAAACCGGAGCTACCGGAGTAGAACGAATTGCATTCAGTACTTCTTTTGCATCAGTAGGTAATATACGTGCACCATTGAATTGGAAACCAAATTTCAGATTTTTATTTACGCTATACTCATTACTTGCATTCAAAGTTATCTTACTATACTTTTCATGTTTTATATTACCCTGCTCACCAGAATATCCTATACCTAAATAAAATCTATTTTTTTCTGAAGCGCCAGTAATACTGATATTATTATTGGTCACAAAACCTGTCTGAAAAATTTCATCCTGCCAGTCTGTATCAGCAGTCCAGTTTGTAAAGTCAAATTTACTAGCTCCCTGGTTCACCAATTGTTCATTATAAAGTTCTTTAAATTCGGCAGCATTTGCCATATGAATTTTGTCTACTACTTTTTTCCAACCAAAAGAAGTGTTTATATTCACTAGAGTCTGACCTTCCTTTGCTTTTTTTGTAGTTACAATTATTACACCATTAGCACCACGTACACCAAAAATTGCTAAAGAGGAAGGATCTTTCAAAATTTCCATTGATTCAATGTCTGCCGGATTCAGGAAACTAATATTGTCATTAAACAATCCATCCACAATATACAGCGGAGTGAAACCATTAATAGAATTTGTTCCACGAACACGGATTTCCGGATCAGCACCAGCACGTCCGCTGTTAACCACTTGTACACCGGCAACTTTACCTTGTAATGATGCCAAAGGGTTAGTTGCTGGTTTATTAGCAATCTCATCTCCTTTAATATTTGTAATTGAACCTGTCAGATCTCGTTTCTTTGCTGTACCATAACCTATGACTACGGTTTCTGATAACATTGTAGCATCTTCCTTCATTACCACATTGATAGTACTTCGTCCTTCAACTTTAATTACCAAAGTTTTCATTCCGATATAAGTAAACTGTAAAGTGGCATTGGGAGCTGCTGAAATAGAATAATTTCCATCAATATCTGTTGTTGATCCTCCTGAAGAACCAACAACCCGGATTGCAACTCCAATTAAAGGCTCGTTTTGTTCGTTAGTAACTTTACCCGCCAAAGTTTTATTCTGAGCAAACACTGAAGATATAGAAATACCCATGATACCTATCAAAACCAGTATGGTTCTTAGCCAGGACATGTTCTCCATAGAAATTGTTTTTAAAGATTGTTTTTTCATCGCATTAATTTTTAACCATATTTCCAACTATAATTGTCTGCGTTCAGCAACGCTTTAATAACTCATCACTGATTAAATGGGCCCCTATTACAATCAAGTATCAAGTTAACAAAGTTTAGGTCTGAGATTGCTGACAATCAAATTCTGTTGCAAACATATAAATGGGAAATTGCAGGAACAAAAAAAAACCCTCACAATAGATACATGAAGGCGCTTTTTAACAAATAAAAGACCTCACATTTACCTCTCAAAACAAATTTAATCATTGATATACAACGTATTATAATAACGTTTTAATCTATATCAATGAAACAATCATTCAGGTTTTGAGTAGGCTTTAGATCAAGTTTTTTTCTGAGTCGGTAGCGGTTGTTTTCTACTGCGCGAACTGATATGTTCATTAAAGAAGCAATATCTTTAGATTCCAGACCTAGTTTTAAACAGGCACACAATCTAAGATCATTATTGGTAAGTTGCGGATACATCGTTTTAAGTTTCTTAAAAAAGTTCTTATGTTTTTGCTCAAATCTAATTAGAAACATATTCCAATCGTCTTCTGTATCCATATTATTGGCTAAAAGTATATTCATTTTCTGGATAAAAGGTAGTAATAACGATTTCTGAGCATTCTTGGTATAGAAGTCATCTACAATCTTTTTTAAATTCAGTATCAGCTCATTCTTTTTGATAATAAAAGAAGTCTGAGTAAACAATTCGGCATCTTTCTCTTCTATCTTATTCAACAAATTCTCATTCATTTTTCTTAGATACTTGGCTTCTCGTGCACGGACTTTCTGTAAATGCAAATTACGATATCTCGTAATACAAGCAAGCCATACTAAGATATAGTATGCAAACCTGTAATTACTAATACAGCAAATAAGCCCATATTGTTTGATGCCAAGGAGGTAATATTTCAAACTTATAGATAGTTTCCTCCGATTTATGTCCCAAACCATCAACAGTTCGCAGTTTAAAGGTGTAGTTTCCTTTTGGTAAACGAGCATAAAAAACCTTCCCGGTTGTAGACGGTGCGCTCCATTCATTGTTCACACCTTCAAGAACATACTGTACTGAGAGATTGGAAGTAAACGAATGACTCTCTGTAAAAGTAAAAGTTACATTATTATAATTATATGAAATTTCAGAATCTTTTCCAGGATCAAGATAACGTTCTTTTCCTTCTGATATATTAATGCGTACAGATTCTATTAAAGGAGCATTTAATCGTACTTGACTGAAATTCTTTTTATGCAGATTGTGAAGTATAAATCCTGCATCCAGACATACAAGTGATATTGAGTCATTCAAGACAGAAATATTTTCATCTGCATTAACTAAGGACAGATTGTCATTATCCACATTATAAGCCTCCAGAATTCGTGCTATATATCCGTCATAAACAAATCTGTAAATTGAAGAACCGGTTATTGCCCAGCTTTGGTCATTATTGATATGCACCATTCTCTTTAAATCACTGATAGATGAAAAACACTTGTTCAGTCTATTCTCAGGAACTATCTGATCTCTGTTTTCATCATAAGTCCAGCACTTATTATTACCCAGAAATACTATTCGCCCTCCAATTTTAAAGAGTGATAATTTTTCGGGAAGTGCTTTATTTTTCTCTATGCCATAATAAAAGTGATAATGGAATGATTTATAATCATCGGATAGTTTGCACTTATATATACCTTGCCCAACTGTTTCCAACCAGATATTATTCAAGTGATCCACTTCTGCATTAATAATCGATTTAGAGATGTCTCCGATTTTCCATACCTGATGAGTATCCATGTCGACAACTGTCGGTCTGTTATAAGTAACAACAAATAAAAGGTTCCTGTCTTTCACTGGAAGCTTCATAATACGAAATATTCCGGTGTTTAATTGATAAGGAGTAGACGTCTTCAAATCTTTCCCTATCTCAATTATATTCATATTGTGTCCACAAAACAAGCGACCATCTACTATAGAGAATGTCCAAACTTGCCCTTGAGTACCTTTCATAAACTTCAATGAAGAAAAACATGCAGGACTATATAAATCTTTTCTCGGAATATAATATACTCCCTGATTAGTACCTATCAGCAGATAATTATTCCAATAAGTAGCACAATATACAGCTCCTATATCCTGAGAAAAAAAGTTATAATAGCTAAGTCCGTTATTATAGCGTATGTACGCTAATCCTCTATCCATTCCTACCCATATGTTATTCAGATTATCCTTGCAAAGAGCTAAAACGGTGTTGTTCTGCAAGGAATTTTGTGAAGAGTAATGAGCTATCACATTTCCATTTTCATCAGTTTCATACACTCCATCGAGTAATGTTCCCCAATAATATGTACCTCTTTTAGGCACATCTACCCCACAGTTCAGCTCCTTATCCCGAAGTAACTGACTAAAGGAGCTATTCCAATGAATAAATTCCTTTCCGTTATACAAATAGATTTCTCCAGAAGAAGTTCCAATCAGACATTGGTTCTTTCTATACGGCAAAATAACTCTTGCTAATTTCCCATTAAAGACATTACTACCTTCAACTTTTTGCAAACGATCATTTTTAAGCCGGTAAAGTGAACCGTTTATTTCTTGTACCCAATATTCATTTCTTACTTTATAAAGAAAAAGCAATCCGTTCTCCAAACCTACTTTTTTGACAGACGTTCCATTATATATATATATATGTCCAAAAGACTGATAATAGATTTTTTTATTTTTACTATCAACACAAACTTTCCAGATTGTTTCATTATGCAAAGTACCTTTGGGTAGTAAATTCCTGAAAGTTGTATATTTAAGATTACCAGAAATATCTCTGTCCCAACGTCCTATATCTTCAAATCCTCCGGTATATATGAGGTTATGAGAACCAATACCAATTCCTTTAATATAAGAACCATTGACTGCGCAGTTTAACTTCCAGGCCATTCCGTCGAATTCCAGCAGACCTTTATCATTACCAAAGTACATTATTCCTCGTTCATCCTGGCAGGCATTCCAGTTTTTATTTGCAGCCTTATATTTATCCCGGTAAATATTAATGATATATGGTTTCTCGGTAGCTTGTATTTCTAAAAATGAGAGTATAAAAAGAAGATAAAAGAAATTTTTTTTGTTCATAATATAATAGTTAAGGTGCCACAAAGATATAATTAATAGATAATTATTTTAAGTGTGATAACTAAAAATTATTATTTCAAGGGAAAAGAAGAATATGTATGTACAATGAAAATACAAATGTGAGATATTTGCAGTATCGAAAATATGGATTGTATAAATGATCATTGAGAAGTAAATCGTTACCTTTTAAACAGCCATTTAAAATAGAGAATGATCAGCTCTTTCCGCAAATGCTGTCAAAGTTTGGATAAATAGATTTGTGTAATCTCAGCGAGCAGAGAAAGATGGTACACTCAAGGTACATCTCTCCTATAATAAGCTGTAGTGTTTATTAAAAGGTATGAGCCCAGCACAATACCGAGCTCACACAAATATAAATTAATTATTAAACGTCTAACACTAATAGGTTTATATGTCCACTTTTTAGCTGGCTATGTGAACTTTAAGCACACATATTTCCTCGACTACGATTTAAACTAAATATGCTTCTACTTCCTCTATTAATATTGATACTCTTTCCCTCTATATGTTAACAAAAGCAAGTTAACCTTACTTTTCTCGGTTAGTAATTGATAGAGTCTATCTTTTTCCTTTAATATGTCCGTCAAATCGTTTTGCATAGAAATTACAACAGGACGCATTCACTTTTATTCTCCAAACCCTTAAGTATGTTCGTGTTATCCCTTTTTCCAAAGAATATGTCCTTGATTTCACCTTTATTTTAATATTATTTTCGATTCCGAACGAAAAGTCCCTTATATTTCCCTCTCGAACAAACTTCAATGAGGCTTTT
>JGI20225J20221_1002102_pt1 | contig 16427 bp, 16 predicted proteins | sample BioMet4_FD_20221 | JGI IMG/M metagenome (IMG submission 20221) | reverse complement strand
GGATTTGGGGGATGCTGATCGTGGAAGTGCTGAACGCCGTGATTGCGGTTTGCTATTTGGTGGGTGCGGTGCAGGTCAGGCGCAGCGCGCTGCAACCGGCAGCAGGGCAGTGGGCCTACCCCATGCCCCCACAAGTTTAAAAATTGGTAATTTATTACTTTTTGCCGCGCCGCATTGACAAGGCGGCGACAAACGAATAGAATATGTTGCATACCAGCGCGCGGCCCCAAAAGCGCGCTGCAATTTTTTAACAGGGGGATTGGAAATGAAAAAGTTTAAAACACTTGCGGCGGGGGCTCTTGCCCTTGCCATGGTATTTAGTCTTGCAGCCTGCGGCAGCACGGGAAGCTCGTCGGCAGCGGCAAGCAGTACCGCAGCGAGCAGCACTGCGGCAAGCAGCGCGGCTGCTTCGCAGGGCGAAAAAAAGACCTACATCATTGCGACCGACACCACGTTTGCACCGTTTGAGTTTGAGGACGAGAGCGGCAAAAAGGTCGGCATTGACATGGACCTGATCCAGGCCATTGCAGCCGACCAGGGCTTTGAGGTGGAAATTCAGGCGCTGGGCTTTAACGCCGCGTTGCAGGCGTTGCAGAGCGACCAGTGTGACGGCGTGATTGCCGGCATGAGCATCACCGATGCGCGCAAAGAGACCTTTGATTTTTCGCAGCCGTACTTTGATTCGGGCGTTGTGATGGGCATTGCCAAAGACAACGACACCGTGAAAAGCTATGACGACTTGAAGGGCAAGACCGTTGCGGTGAAAACCGGCACCGAAGGCGCCGATTTTGCCGAGTCGATCAAAGACCAGTATGGCTTTAAGCTGACTTATTTTGATGAGTCGGCCAACATGTACGAGGACGTGAAAGCCGGGAACTCGGTGGCCTGCTTTGAGGACTACCCTGTGCTGGGCTACGGTGTGACCCAGAACAACGGCCTCAAGATCGTGACCGAAAAAGAGCAGGGCTCGTCTTACGGCTTTGCGGTGAACAAGGGCAAAAACGCCGAGCTGCTGGCCATGTTCAACAAGGGCCTTGAAAACCTGAAAGCTAACGGCAAATATCAGGAGATCTTGGATACTTATATCGCAAAGTAATACGGCAGGGGTAAAAAGCTGCCAGTTTTATTACTGTGGCGCAATTTGGCTTGCGCCCGGTGTGCTCTATCTACTATAATAATAGAGTAAGGCTACGCACCCGTGCGCTTTGCGCGGGTGCGTAACTTGTTTTTGTAAGACCGCCCGCGGCAGGCGCGGTGGGGTGGGGGAGGATGGTTCAATTTGAAATTTTTTGAGATTGTAGGCTCGGCAATGCCAAGCCTACTGCAGGGCCTTTTGAAAACGCTGGAGATCACGGCGATTTCGCTGGTGTTTGCAACGATGATCGGCCTGTTGCTGTGCATGATGCAGCTGTCCAGCAGCAAATTTTTGGGGGTCATTGCACGCATTTATGTGGACTGCATGCGCGGGTTGCCGGTGATGGTGCTGTCGTTCTTTATCTACTTTGGCGTGGCACAGGCGCTGTCGATACGCATCAGCTCGGACGTTGCCAGTGTGGTGACGCTGGCGCTGAACGCGGGCGCGTATCTGTCTGAGATTTTTCGCGGCGGCATTCAGGCGGTCAACATTGGGCAGATGGAGGCCGCGCGCAGTTTGGGGCTGCCATATGGCCGGGCCATGCGCAAGGTGATTTTGCCGCAGGCCATCCGCATTGTCATCCCCAGCATGGTTAACCAGTTTATCATCACGCTGAAAGACACCTCTATTTTGTCGGTCATCGGCATGGTGGAGTTGACCCAAAGCGGCAAGCTGATCATTGCACGCAACTTTAAATCGTTCGAGATCTGGCTGACGGTCGGTGTCATGTATATTGTGGTCATCACCATTTTGTCCCGTGTTTCGCGCATGATCGAGAGGAGGATGGCAGTTGGCAAACGCTAAAGTAGAGGCAAAAAACCTGCAAAAAAGCTTTGGCACGCTGGATGTGCTGCAAGGCATTGATTTAGAAGTGACCGAGGGGGAAGTCGTTTGCATGATCGGGCCTTCGGGCAGCGGCAAATCGACGTTTTTGCGCTGCCTGAACCGGCTGGAGGAGCCCACCGGCGGGCAGGTGATCGTGGACGGGTTTGACATTATGGACAAAAAGTCCGACATCAACAGGATACGCGAAAATATCGGCATGGTGTTTCAGCAGTTTAACCTGTTTCCCCACCTTTCGGTGATGGAAAACATTATGATGGCCCCGATTGACCGCAAGAAGATGGACAAAGCAGCCGCCGCGCAAAAAGCGCAGCAGCTGCTGGAAAAGGTGGGCCTGTCGGATAAGGCAAACGCCTACCCGGCCCAGCTTTCGGGCGGGCAGCAACAGCGCGTGGCAATTGCCCGCGCGCTGGCGATGGAGCCCGATATTATGCTGTTTGACGAGCCGACCAGCGCGCTGGACCCCGAAATGGTGGGCGAGGTGCTGGCGGTGATGAAGCAACTGGCGAAGGACGGCATGACGATGATCGTGGTGACCCACGAGATGGGGTTTGCCCGCGAAGTGTCGGACCGCGTGGTATTTATGGACGGCGGTGTTGTGGTGGAAGTGGGCAAACCCAGCGAAATTTTTAGCCACCCGCGCGAGCAGCGCACCATTGACTTTTTAAATAAGGTGCTGTAAAAAATTACAACCCCGCAAGGTAGTCGTCCACCGTCAGCACGCTGCCGTGGATGGGCGCAAAGGTGGCGACGATGTTTTGCGCCATGGCTTCAAACGCGGGGCTTTGGCCCGCGACGGCGTCGGCGAGGTAGATGGTATTGGCCCCGGCATCGATGAGCGAAAGCGCCGTTGCCAGCACGCAGCATTCGGCCACCACCCCGGCCACCAGCACGCGGTCGGCTGCGGCGACGGCCGATGTCACCTCGGGGATGGACAGCGACGAGTAGGTGGACTTGCTGTACAGCGGGAAACGGGAGACCTCGCCGGTAAACGCGTCCATCATTTCGCCAAGGCGCGCATCGGCGTTGATGTCGGCAAACGTGGTGTTGTACTGCTGCCAGCGGCCTGCCGGTGCAGCCCCGGCGTCGTACCGGGTAAAAATGACGTTGGGCACCTTACCGGATGCCAGCAGGCGGCGAATGGCCGCCGTGGCGCCGGGCACACCGGGGCAGGCCCATGGCTCGCCCGGCTCGTAGACTTTTTGCATATCAATGACAAGCAGAAGGTCGTTCATACAAATCTCCTTTTGGGGCACCGCAGCACACTGCGCCGCCCGCGGCTGTTTGGGTTTGCTTTTATCCTACCGCCGCAGCGCCATTTGCGCAAGGTGTTTTTTCGCTTTTCACCCGGTTTGCCCGTGGCAGGGCAAAGCAAACAGAACAGGAGTGACCAGAATGACAAAGCAGGAAGCGTGGGCATTGCTCACCGAGTTCAACAAAGAAGACTTTCACCAGCACCATGCTAAAACAGTCGGCGCGGTGATGCGCTGGTACGCCCAGCAGCTGGGCTATGGCGGCGAAGCGGATTTTTGGGAGATCGTCGGCATTCTGCACGACCTTGATTTTGAGCAGTACCCCGAAGAGCACTGCGTAAAAAGCCAGCAGATCATGCGCGAGCGCGGGGTGGACGAAGCGATCATCCACGCGACGGCAAGCCATGGCTGGGGCCTTTGTGTGGATATTAAGCCCGAGCACGAGATGGAAAAAGTGCTTTTCGCCGCGGACGAACTCACCGGAATTATCTGGGCGGCCGCGAAAATGAGACCGTCGAAAAGCACTTTTTCCATCTCGTGCTTCGGCTTCACGTCGCCGTATGCTCCCACGCGTACGGGATATGCTGCGACGTGAAGCCGGAGCACGAGATGGAAAAAGTGCTGTTTGCCACCGACGAGCTGACCGGGCTGATCGGCGCGGCGGCGCTGATGCGTCCGTCGAAATCGGTGCAGGACATGGAACTGAAATCGCTGAAAAAGAAGTTTAAAGACAAAAAATTTGCGGCGGGCTGCTCGCGCGATGTGATTTTGCAGGGTGCCGAGCTGCTGGGGTGGGACCTCGACAAACTGCTGGGGGACACGCTGGAGGCAATGCGTGCCTGCGAAGCAGAAGTTGGCTAAGGCACAAAAAAACAGGGTCACTTGACAAAAATGCGGCAAAAATGACCGGTTTTTTGGGCAAAACCGAAAAGTGGGGCGCACTGCTTGACTTGTGCGTCCCGCTTTCGTATAATGGTAAAAATGCAAAAGCGGCTTCCGAGCGCGACGGGCAACACAGCCCCGCGCGCGTGGCTGCTTTTTTTAGGGCCCGGGTGCAGGTGCACCGCGCCAGGTTTTGACGAAGGGGAGGTACGGGAATGCACAAACGATTGACCGACGGCATGGTTTATGAAAAAGGTCGATTCCGCAAGAAAGACCTCGTGATTGCAAACGGCGTTGTGCGCAACGCCGCAGAATTTGATTTTTCTATTGGCGCAGGAGAAACTATTTCCTGTGCAACATCTTTTATTTTACCAGGTTTCGTTGATGTACATGTACATCTTCGTGAGCCTGGTTTTTCTTTTAAGGAGACGATTGCGACCGGCACGGCCGCAGCGGCCCGCGCCGGGGTGACGCAGGTGTGCAGCATGCCCAACCTTGCCCCGCCGCCCGACGATCTGCCGCACCTTATGGTGCAGCTTGCGGCAATACAAAAAGATGCCGCGGTGCGGGTGACCCCGTACGGCTGCATCACCCGCGGGCAGGCGGGCAGTGGGGCATTGGCCGACATGGAGGCGATGGCACCGTATGTGGCAGGGTATTCGGACGACGGGCGCGGGGTGCAGCCGGATGAAGTGATGGAAGCGGCGATGCGCACCGCGGCGCGGCTGCAAAAGCCCATTGTGGCCCACTGTGAAGACAACCGGCTGCTGCGCCCCGGCGGGTGCATCCACGACGGGCGGTATGCCGCGGCCCACGGGCTGGTGGGTATTTCGTCTAAAAGCGAGTGGCGGCAGGTGGAGCGCGACCTGAAACTGGCGGCAAAAACCGGCTGCCGGTACCACGTGTGCCATATTTCAACCAAAGAAAGCGTGGCGCTGATCCGCGAGGCAAAGCGCGCGGGGGTGGCGGTGAGCTGCGAGACGGCACCCCATTACCTGTTGCTGTGTGAAGACGACTTGCAGGATGAAGGGCGCTTTAAAATGAACCCGCCGCTGCGCACGGCGGCCGACCGCGACGCACTGCTGCAAGGGCTGTGCGACGGCACGATCGACGTGATTGCGACCGACCACGCGCCGCACACCGCCGAAGAAAAGGCGAAGGGCCTTGCGGGCAGCCTGATGGGCATTGTGGGGCTGGAAACCGCGTTTCCACTGCTGTACACCCACCTTGTGCTGCCGCGGGTGTTGACATTGGAAGAACTGGTAGAAAAGATGTGCCTTGCCCCGCGGCGGCTGTTTGGGCTGCCGGGGGGCTGCGAAGAGGGGCAGCAGGCAGACCTTGCGGTGCTAAACCTTGACGCTGAATACATTATTGACCCGAACAAATTTGCTTCGATGGGGCGCAGCACGCCGTTTGCAGGCTGGCCGGTGCGCGCAAAAAACCGCATGACGTTGGTAAAGGGGAGTGTCGTATGGCAAGAGAGTACACAGGAAAATTAGTGCTGGGCGACGGCCGGGAGTTTTACGGCTGGCGCTTTGGCGCAAAGGTACAGGCAGTGAATGANATCGTGTTCAACACGTCGATGGTGGGGTATCAGGAGATCATCTCCGACCCCAGCTACACCGGGCAGGCAGTCGTGATGACCTACCCGCTGATCGGCAACTACGGCATCACCGACGAGGATTTTGAAAGCAAGCTGCCGTCGATGGGCGGGCTGATCGTGCGCGAATACAACGACGCGCCGTCAAACTTCCGCACCGTGAAGACGGTGGGCGACTTGCTGGAGGAGAATGGCATCCCCGGCATTGAGGGGGTCGATACCCGCCGCATCACCCGCATCATCCGCAGCGAGGGTAGCCAAAAGGTGCTGATTTGCGATGCAAAGCTGCCGCGGGAAGAAGCAATACAGATTTTAAAAGACACCCAGCTGGCCCGCGACGTGGTGCCGCAAGTGAGCTGCAAAAAGCGCTGGTACTCGCGCACGGCAAGCCCGCGGTTTAATGTGGTGGCGGTGGACTGCGGCATGAAACTGAATATCGTGCGGCGGCTGAGCAGCCACGGCTGCAACATCACGGTGGTGCCCTACAACACCACGGCGCAGGAAGTGCTTGCCCTGCGGCCCGACGGGTTGTTTTTATCCAACGGGCCCGGCGACCCGGAGGACGTGCCGGAGGTGATCGACTTGGTAAAGGCCCTGCGCGGCAAGCTGCCGATCTTCGGCATCTGCCTTGGCCACCAGCTGATCTGCCTTGCCTGCGGCGCACACACCTATAAAATGAAGTTTGGCCACCGCGGCGGCAACCACCCGGTAAAAAACCTTGCCACCGGCAAAATAGAGATCACCAGCCAGAACCACAGTTACGCGGTGGATACGGCGTCTCTTGCGGGTACCGGCCTGACGCTGACCCACGAAAACCTGCTGGACGGCACGGCAGAGGGGGTCGCCTGCGCCAAAGACCGCATTTTCAGCGTGCAGTACCACCCGGAGAGCGCCCCCGGCCCGCAGGACTCGGACTATCTGTTTGACGAGTTTATCCGGCTGATGGAACAGGAGAAGGAGGACGAGCAGCATGCCTAAACGCACCGATATTCATAAAATCATGGTCATCGGCTCCGGCCCGATCGTCATTGGGCAGGCGGCAGAGTTTGACTACGCGGGCACACAGGCCTGCCTTGCCTTAAAAGAAGAAGGGTACGAAGTGGTGCTGGTCAACTCGAACCCCGCGACCATCATGACCGACACCGCCGTGGCGGACAAAGTGTACATGGAGCCGCTGAACCTGGAGTATGTGGCGAAGATCATCCGCTACGAGCGCCCGGACGCCATTGTGCCCGGCCTTGGCGGGCAGACGGGGCTGAACCTTGCGGTGCAGCTGGCCCGCAAAGGGGTACTGGACGAGTGCCAGGTTGAAATTTTGGGCACGACGTTTGAGAGCATCGAACAGGCCGAGGACCGCGAAAAGTTTAAAGAGCTGTGCATTTCGCTGGGCGAACCGGTACTGCCCAGCCGCATCACGGCTTCGATCGACGAGGCACTGGCGGCGGTAGAGGAGATCGGCTACCCGGTGGTGCTGCGCCCCGCGTTTACGCTGGGCGGCACCGGCGGCGGGTTTGCCGACGACGAAACCGAGCTGCGCGAGATGATGAAGCACGCGCTGAAGCTTTCGCCCACNCACGAAGTGCTGGTGGAAAAGAGCATTAAGGGCTACAAAGAGATTGAATACGAAGTGATGCGCGANGCCAACGACACGGCCATCACCATTTGTAATATGGAGAACATTGACCCGGTTGGGGTGCACACCGGCGACTCGATGGTGGTGGCGCCCAGCCAGACGCTGACCAACAAAGAATACCAGCTGCTGCGAGACTCCGCCCTGCGGCTCATCCGCGCGCTGAAAATTGAGGGCGGCTGCAACGTGCAGTTTGCGCTGGACCCGCACTCGTTCAACTACTACCTGATTGAAGTGAATCCCCGCGTGTCCCGCTCGTCGGCGCTGGCATCGAAAGCCAGCGGCTACCCCATTGCCCGTGTGTCGGCCAAAATTGCGGTGGGCCTGCGGCTGGATGAGATCGCGATCGCCAATACCCCGGCCAGCTTTGAGCCGGCGCTGGACTATGTGGTGAGCAAGATCGCGCGGTTCCCTTTTGACAAGTTTGCGAGCGCGTCGAACCGGCTTTCGACCCAGATGAAAGCGACCGGCGAAGTGATGAGCGTGGGCCGCACGCTGGAAGAAAGCCTGCTGAAAGCGGTGCGCAGCCTGGAGACCGGCGTGTGCCACCTGCACGCGAAAAAGTTTGACGGCATGCCCACCGACGAACTGCTGCGCTATGTGCGCGAGGGCACCGACGACCGGCTGTTCGCGATCGCGGAGCTGATCCGGCAGGGGGTTGACCTTGGCATCATCAACAGTGCAACCCGCATCGACCTGTTTTTCCTTGAAAAGTTCAGCAACATCGTGGCGTATGAAACGGTGCTGCGCGCGGGTAAGCGGGACGAAACCGTGCTGCGGGATGCCAAAAAAATGGGCATCAGCGACGAGTACATCGGGCAGGTGTGGGGCATGAGCGAGGGCGATGTGTACCGGCTGCGCAAAAAGCTGGGCATCCACCCCGTTTATAAAATGATCGACACCTGCGCGTCGGAATTCGACAGCTATGTGCCGTATTTCTACTCGACCTACGAGCAGGAGAACGAGTCGATCATCTCCGACCGCAAAAAAATCATCGTGCTGGGCTCCGGGCCGATCCGCATCGGGCAGGGGGTGGAGTTTGACTACTCCACCGTGCACGCGGTGTGGGCCATCCGCGAAGCGGGGTACGAGGCCATCATCATCAACAACAACCCCGAAACGGTGTCGACCGACTACACCACCAGCGACAAGCTGTACTTTGAGCCGCTGACGGTGGAAGACGTGATGAACGTGGTGGAGCTGGAACACCCGCTGGGGGTCATTGCCTCGCTGGGCGGGCAAACGGCCATCAACCTTGCCGGGCCGCTGCACGAGCTGGGGGTCAAGATCATCGGCACCGACGTGCAGGCGATTGAAAACGCCGAGAACCGCGACTGCTTTGAAAAAATCATGGAGCGCCTTGGCATCCCGCAGCCTAAAGGCCATGCGGTGACGAACTTGCAGGACGGCTGCAAAGCGGCTGCCGAAGTGGGCTACCCGGTGCTGGTGCGCCCCAGTTATGTGCTGGGCGGGCGCGCAATGCAGATCGTCGCCGACGAAGAATCGCTGATGCGCTACCTGCGCACGGCGGTGGAGCTGGACGAAGACCGGCCGGTGCTGGTGGACAAATACATCTACGGCAAAGAGCTGGAAGTGGACGCCATCTGCGACGGCAAAGAGGTATTTGTGCCGGGCATTATGGAGCATGTCGAGCGCACGGGTGTGCATTCGGGCGACTCGATCAGCGTGTACCCGACTTTTAGCGTCAGCCGCAAAGTAAAAGACACGATACTGGAATACACCCGCCAGCTGGGGTTGGGGCTTGGCATCGTGGGGCTGTACAACATCCAGTTCATCGCGGTGGAAGACGATGTGTATGTGATCGAGGTGAACCCCCGCTCGTCGCGCACCGTGCCGTTTTTATCCAAAGCGACCGGCATCCCCATTGCGAACATTGCGACCAAGGTGATCTTGGGCCACTCGCTGGCCAGCCAGGGGCGCGGGGTGCTGTGTGCGCCCGAGCGCAAAAAGTGGTATGTCAAGGCACCGGCATTCTCGTTTTCTAAAATACGTGGGCTGGACGCCTACCTGTCGCCGGAGATGAAGTCCACCGGTGAGGCAATCGGCTATGACCGCAGCTTGAACCGCGCGCTGTACAAGGCGTTGCAGGCCTCCGGCATGAACGTGGCAAACTACGGCACGATTTTTGTGACGATCGCCGACCGGGATAAAAACGACGCGCTGCCGCTGATCCGCCGGTTTTACGACCTTGGCTTTAACATTGAAGCGACCGAGGGCACTGCAACCTTTTTAAAGGGGCACGGCATCCGCACCCGCGCAAGGCGCAAGATCAGCGAGGGCAGTGAAGAAATTTTGGATTCGCTGCGCCGCGGCCATGTGAGCTATGTCATCAACACCAGCGCGATCGGCGGGGTGCGTGAGGCGAGCGACGGGTACGAAATTCGCCGCTGTGCGGTGGAAAACGGCGTGACGGTATTCACCGCGCTGGAAACGGTGCGGGTACTGCTGGACGTGCTGGAAGAAATTACGATGGGGGTTTCGACCATCGACAGCGACGCGTGATAAGCGGCACATGACGGGAGGAAAACAGATGGAACGGCAGGGGTTTTACACGATCACCGAAAACCGCCCGCTGACCGGGCAGGTGTACAAGATGGTGCTGGCGGGCGACACGGCCCCGCTGACGGCACCCGGCCAGTTTGTAAATGTAAAGGTAGAAGGGTGCTACCTGCGCCGCCCCATTTCGGTGGCGGATTGGGACGAAGGCACGCTGACACTGCTGTATAAGCTGGTGGGTGAAGGGACCCGCCGCATGGCGCAGGCAAAGCCCGGCGAGCAGCTGGACCTGCTTTGCGGCCTTGGCAACGGGTACGACACCGCCGCCTGTAACCGCACTGCGCTGTTGCTGGGCGGCGGCGTGGGGGTGCCCCCGCTGTACGGCCTTGCGAGGCGGCTGCTGGCTGAGGGTAAAACACCGGTGGTGTTGCTGGGCTTTGGCAATGCGCAAGAGGTGTTTTACACGCAGGAGTTTGCCGCGCTGGGCTGCAAGGTGCTACTTGCCACGGTGGACGGCAGCGCCGGTACCAAAGGCTATGTGACCGACCTGCTGCGGCAGGTGGGTGTGCCCTATGACTACTTTTACACCTGCGGCCCCGAGCCGATGCTGCGCGCGGTGGTCGGCGCCTGCAACACCAGCGGGCAGCTGAGCTTTGAAGAGCGTATGGGCTGCGGTTTTGGGGCCTGCATGGGGTGCAGCTGCAAAACGGTTACCGGCGCAAAGCGCATCTGCAAAGACGGCCCGGTGCTGTGCAAGGAGGAAGTGCTATGGTAGACCTCAGCGTGACGCTATCCGGCCTTGTGCTGGATAACCCGGTGATCCCGGCCTCCGGCACTTTTGGGTACGGGGCCGAATTTAAAAATTTTTACGACTTGGATATTTTGGGCTCGTTTTCGTTTAAAGGCACCACGTTAGAGCCCCGCTTTGGCAACCCGACGCCCCGCATTGCAGAATGCCCCGGCGGCATGCTGAACGCGGTGGGGTTGCAAAACCCCGGCATTGACGCGGTGCTGGCGCACGAACTGCCGCAGATCGCAACGTTTTTTCACAAACCGGTGATTGCGAATATCGGCGGGTTTACGGTGGAAGAATTTGCGGCCTGCTGTGCCAAAATAGACACTGCCGCGCAGGTGGGGCTGATTGAAGTGAATGTCAGCTGCCCCAATGTGCACGAGGGCGGCGTGAACTTTGGCAGCACACCAAAGGGCGCCGCCGCCGTGACGCGCGCGGTAAAACAGGTGACAAGCAAGCCGGTGTACATCAAGCTGTCGCCCAACGTGGGGGACATTGCCGCGGTGGCAAAAGCCTGCGAAGAGGCGGGTGCCGACGGCCTGTCGCTCATCAACACACTGGTGGGTATGCGCATTGACCCTAAAACCCGGCGCCCGGTGCTGGCAAACGGCATGGGCGGGCTTTCTGGCCCAGCCATTTACCCCGTGGCGGTGCGCATGGTATACCAGGTGGCAAAGGCGGTGCGCATCCCGGTGATCGGCATGGGGGGCATCGACAGTGCCGACAAGGTGATTGAAATGATGATGGCAGGGGCCAGCGCGGTGCAGGTGGGGGCCGCGAATTTAGTAGACCCCTATGCCAGCAAAAACATCATAGAGGCACTGCCCGCCGCGATGCAGCGGTATGGCATTGCGCGGTTGAGCGACATTGTGGGGGCGGCGCTGGCCTGACCGGTGCAGCCGTACAAAAAAAGTAAAAGGAGAGACAACATGAAAAAAGCGGTGATCATTGCCTGCGATTTTGCCAGTGCAGCCGAAACCTTTGCCTTTTTGGACCGGTTTGGGGACGAGCGCCCGTTTGTGAAGATCGGCATGGAGCTGTTTTACGCGGAGGGCCCGGCGATTGTGAAAGAGCTGAAACGGCGCGGGCACCCGATTTTCCTTGACCTAAAACTGCACGATATCCCCAACACCGTCAAAAAAGCGATGGCGGTGCTTGCAAAGCTGGACGTTGACATCTGCAACCTGCACGCGGCGGGCACCATTGAAATGATGAAAGCCGCGCTGGAGGGGCTGACCCGGCCGGACGGCACCCGCCCGCTGCTGGTGGCGGTGACGCAGCTGACCTCGACCAGTGAGGAGCGCATGCAAAAAGAGCTGTTGATCGAGAAGCCCATCAACGAAGTGATCGTGCAATACGCCCAAAATGCCAAGGCGGCGGGGCTGGACGGCGTGGTGTGTTCGCCGCTGGAAGCCGGTATGGTGAAGCAGGCGTGCGGCAGCGAGTTTGTGACCGTGACGCCGGGGGTGCGGTTTGCCGACGGTGACGTGGGCGACCAGGTGCGGGTGACCACCCCGGCCCGCGCCAGCGAGATTGGCACCGACTGCATTGTGGTGGGGCGGCCCATCACGGCGGCGGCGGACCCGCTGGCCGCTTACCGCCGCTGCGTGGCGGAATTTGGCGCGGTAGCGCACAAGTAAGGGAGACGGATGAGATGGAACAACGAAAAAAAGAAATTGCAAAACAGCTGCTTTCGATCGGCGCGGTGTTTCTGCGCCCAGACGAACCGTTTGTTTGGGCATCGGGCATCCACAGCCCCATTTATTGTGACAACCGGCTGACCCTGACCGCCCCGGCGGTGCGCACGGCGGTAGAAGAGGGGCTGGCGGAGGTGATCCGCACCGAGTACCCCGACTGCGAATTGCTGATGGGCACTTCGACCGCCGGCATTGCCCACGCGGCCATTACTGCCCACCTGCTGGGGATGCCGATGGGGTATGTGCGCGGCGGCAGCAAGGACCACGGCCGCAAAAACCAGATCGAAGGCCGGTTGCAGGCGGGCCAGCGCGTTGTGGTGGTGGAGGATCTGATCTCGACCGGCGGCAGCGTGCTGGAAGTGGTAAATGTATTGCGCGACGCGGGTGCCGAAGTTCTGGGCATTGCCTCTATTTTTACCTACGGCATGAAAGCGGGCAAAGAAAAGCTGGCGGCAGCCGGGGTGCGCAACGTGTCGCTGTCTGACTTTGATACGCTGATTGAAGTGGCGGCAGAGCTGGGCACCATCCGCACCGAGGATTGTGCAAGGCTGCGCGCGTTCCGCGATGACCCGAAAGACGAGAGCTGGATGCAAAAGCCGGCAGAATAAAAAACAAAGCGCAGGGGCCCCTGCGCTTTTGCCTTTTGCCGGTACAGCATATTGCGGACAAAGAGCCACCAAAACACGGGCGTTTTTGGCAAGAGTGCCTATTTAAGGCAATGCAGGCCGGTATATTGTTGCACCGGTGGGCGCGCGCGTGGTATGCTAAAGCTAAAACAGGCCGACAAGTTACCGCTGCCTTGCAGTGGTAAGCCGGGCCGATAACAGGCCGCACCCCACGGGGGGCGGCCCGTAAAATGTGCAGAGGACGCGGGCAACAAAGCAATGCAGTGCCCCTGCAAGGAGGACAAGGTATGTTGGAAACGACCCCGGGGTTGCCCCGTGCTGTTATTTGCGATATTGATGGGACACTGGTGACCAAAGAACGCCCTCAGCTGACCGAACAACAGATCTACTGGTTGCGGCACGCCAAGGAAAACGGTGCGCTGATCATGGCGGCGACTGGCCGCATTCGGCTGCTGGTGCCGCAGCCGCTGTTAGAGCTTGCGGATTATTGCGTGTGCGGCAATGGCGGCATTGTGTATGACCACAGCGGCGAAGTGCTTTGCGAGACCCCGTTTCAGCCGGAACTGGTGGATGAGCTGGTACAGTTTTGTGACAGTGTGGGCGGCGGGCTGAGCTTTTCGTTTGCCAGCGGATATGGTGCGTACCGCGATTATCAAAAAATGCGCAGCATGTACGTTGAGATTACCGGGATGGACGGGAATATCACCGATGAGCAAAGTACCCGCACGCGGCATTTGACCGAGCCGCCGTTCAGCGCCTTTTTGATTGCGAACGAAAGCGAAGTGTACCGCTTTTTGCGCCATGAGTCGCGCATACAGGCGGCGCGCCAGCACCGCGACCATTTTGACGTTTACCCGGTGGCAACGACGAAAGCCGCGGGCATCAGCCAGGTGCTGCAGCGCCACCACATTGACTGGAAAGACGTGGTGGCATTTGGCGACAGCCCGAACGACCTTGAAATGCTGGCCGCCGCAGGGCGCGGGTATGCGATGGGCAACGCCAGCCCGGAGGCAAAGACCCTGACCCGCCTGCTGGCCCCCACGGTGTGGGAGGACGGCGTAGCGCAGATCTTAAAAGGAATTTACAGCCCGGCCGGGGTGTAATAAATACCGCAGCCGGTGCGTTATAACAGCAAAACAAAAACAATGCGGCTGCGGCGGCATGCCCGCCGCGCCCGGGCCCGTTTTAAGGGAAAGAAGGCGCAGACAAATGAAAGCAAAATTGCTGATCGTATTGCTGGCGGCGGCACTGCTGTGTACCGGCTGTGGCAAAACGGCACAAAGCGGCAGTGCCAGTGCGTCGCCCACCGCCACGGCTACACTGGTAACGCCCACCCCGGCGCGCACGGTAAAGCCGCAGACCACCCCGACACCGACCCCGGCGGCCAGCCCGTCACCATCGCCCAGCGCGACGCCCAAAACCACCGAAGCCCCGCCCAGTGCGGATGGCTGGGTGGGCAGCTATGCCAAAGATGCGGGCAGCGCGGGGCAGGTAACGATGTCGGTGAACGCCGGCAGCAAAAGCGGCACGTTTCATTTTGTGCTGGATGCGAAAGGCCTGACCGCAGAGGGGGATGCGGTGATTGACGCAAATGGCCGCAGTGCGGTGTGTAAAGAACAGGGCAACCTGTCGTTTGCGCTGGGCGGCGGCGGGATCACCGTGACCGAGGGCACCCGCATCAACAACAATGTGGCATTTGGCGGGTTTTACCAGCTGGCAGACGGGCGCTGAAAGAGACAATAAAAAGTAGGGCCGCATGGCGGCCCTACTTTTTTGTTGCGCTGTGGCTATTCGGGTTTTGCAAGCCTGGGTGTGGGCAAAATACCGGCGCGGGTGAGTGCGGGGCGCAGCAGCTTTGCCAGCAGTACCGAGAACAGCACGGCAAACACGGCGTTCAGCAGAGAGGTGGCACCCTTGAGCACAAGGCCTGACCAGATGGCACCGGTGGCCTGCCCCTCGATCGTCATGAAAATAAAAGATTTTGTGAGGTAGAGTAAAATGTAGGTGACGCTGCCCACGGCAGCACCCAGCACATCACGGTGCAGCGTGGGGGCTTTGCCGCCCCGGTGTGCGATCAGGCCGGCAAGAAAGCCGATGAAGAACTTTGTGATAAAGGTGATCCAGCTTTCGGCAATGTAAACAGGGTTCGTAAAATCGAACAGCATACTGCCAAAGCCGGACGAGAGCCCGCCCACCAGCGGGCCAAACAACAGGCCGCTAAGCGCGCAGAATACGTTGCCAAGGTGCACGCGGGCGATCTGCCCAATGGGGATTTGCACCCAGCTGAAGATGAATACCAGCGCCGAAAGCAGGCCGATGATGGCGAGCTTGCGCACCGAGAATGTCGTTTTTTGATTGGACATTGGTAAAACCCCTTTTTAAAGATTGAAATTGACAAACCTGCCGTTTGAGATTATCGTTATTGTAAACGGTTTTTGGCATCATTAAAACACCCAAAAAATGTTTTTTTTATGGGGCCAGATGAAAGGGGCAATGCATGGAATATCTGCCGTTCACCTTTGATGCGGCAAGTGAAAAGCCGCTGTACCAGCAGTTATATGCCTACCTTGCGGCGCAGATCGCCGCGGGCAGGCTGCCCGCGGGCGAAAAATTGCCGCCCAAGCGCAGCCTTGCCGCAAACCTTGGCACCAGCCTGAACACGGTGGAAACCGCGCTGGGCATGCTGGCGGCAGAGGGGTATGTGCAGCCGCGCGCGCGCAGCGGGGTGTATGTCGCCGACATTGCCCCGCTGGTGCCCGCCGCCCGGCCACTGCCCCAAAAGCCGGAGCCACCAATGCAAAGCGGGGCGGAGTATAATTTTTTGACCAGCGGAGTGGACACGGCATTGTTCCCTTTTAAAACGTGGGGGCGCATCACCCGTGAGGTGCTGGCTGACGCCCCGGCACTGCTGAACCACGGCGGCGCGGAGGGGGATGCGGCACTGCGTGAAGCCATTGCGGTGTATCTGCACGACTTTCGGGCGGTGAACTGTGCGCCGCACCAAATTATTGTGGGTGCCGGGATGGAATACCTGCTGTCGCTGCTGGCAGGGCTGCTGCCGCACACCATTGCGCTGGAGGACCCCGGCTACCCCAAAGCGCGGCAGATTTTTGAAAACGCGGGCCTTGCCGTGCGCCGCGTGGCCGTGGATGAAGATGGTTTAAGCGTGGTGCAGCTTGCCCAAAGCGGAGCTGAGGCGGTGTATGTGACGCCGTCTCACCAGTTCCCCACCGGGGTGATGATGCCGTTTGGCCGCCGCAGCGCGTTGCTGCAATGGGCGGCGCAAAATGAGCACAGGATTATTGTAGAGGACGATTACGACTCGGAATTTCGGTTTGACGGGAGGCCCATCCCGTCGCTGCAAGGCCTCGACAGCCGCGGGCAAGTGGTGTATGTGGGCACCTTTTCGCGCAGCATTGCACCGGGCATTCGCATTGGGTACCTGGTGTTG
>JGI20225J20221_1002101_pt3 | contig 16429 bp, 8 predicted proteins | sample BioMet4_FD_20221 | JGI IMG/M metagenome (IMG submission 20221) | reverse complement strand
CCTCTATAGTCTTGAAAGAAGCAGTTTACACACTCATCTCCACGACTAATATTTTCAAATTCCTTTATTGGTTTTATTTGAGAATTAGATTGAAAACAGAATAACTGAAAGACAATAAGAAGAAAAAAGAACTTTCTGTTCATAGTAAGTGCAGATTTATATCTTATAAGGTTAATTACAACATCACAAATATAAGTGTTTAAATCTGCATACAAATAATATTCTCAAAAATAAAAAGGATCTTGCACTTTTTAATGCAAGATCCCGTTTAACAATTCCTTATTGTAATTACTTACCAGAATATTCTATAAAATTGCAAAGTAGCTTTCTTACCACATTGGCCGATGAGTCATTTGAAGTCAGATTTCCACAAATATCTAATGTAGAGAATATGATTTTACCTTTGCCACAAGGGATAACTCCTACAGCCGTTCCCAATTTAAGAGGATAACAATGATAAGCTCCGGCAACCAATTCCTCTCCTTCTATTTCAAGACCATATCTTTCGGCACCATCTTTCACAACCGCCTGATAAGGCCAGTTCATACTGTCATTAGTAGGCAGTCCGTTGAATAGCGGATGTTGTTTCACGAAATGAACGCCCCCCAGCCAGGCTGTACCAACCTGGAACTTACCGGAATAAGTTACCTGAGTATTTTTAGTAATCAAGTCCATCCACGTGTCGGCATTATCAACCAGAATAAGCGTTGTACCGTCTTTGGCTACCCGATCTATTAACTTCTGCGGATCGGCTGCATTAGTTTCCGGTGCCGACCACTGCAAGCGGCATAATCCGGCAATGTTTTTAACCTGAACCAGATTTATACTCAATTTATATGACTTCCCTTTTGTGAAATTCACCAGAACCTTATCACGGCCACCACTATTTTTTGTTATATCTATAATAGTAGCACCATCAATGCTTAGCTCACTGGCTCCACTTGTCTGCAATTCAAGAAAATATGCACCACTCACTGTCGGTGTAATTTGNGTTTCCCAACGAGCATTATATCTTTCAGTACTGGTTACCGTAGGATCTGGAGTAGCTCCCATCGCCACGTTGAAATTAATATCCCGGTCTGTACGTTCTGATATCTTGTCCTGAAACTTATTNTCTCTNTANAANGATACNGTAACTCCCTGTTTTCCATCGGAAGTAAGAAGCTGATCTGTTGGNACAACTCTCAGATTGCCTCCCATTGGTGGACGAGATACCACTACCCAATCAAGACGTTTAGCGTTATCGGAGTAATCCGTTACCGAAAGTTTTTTATCATTATTCAAGAAGTTCTTCAAGTTATTGTTATGTTCCCATACTGCTCCGTTCCCAGTGAGTTTGGTTGTACGCCAGTCGACCGCCAAGAACTGATCACTACCAGAAGCTTTATTGTTGCCGGCATTATCAGAAAGAATTACATCAATACGGTGCATTCCAGCTATAGTAGAAGTAGGAATCTCAATCCCTTCGGCAATCAACTGTCCGTAAACATCACCTCCGGTAATTGCTGTTTCAACTTCTTTACTAAAAATAACCTTTCCTTCCGGATCTTTCACGGAAATTGAAAGCTTATGAGGCCCTTGCAGATTCTTCTCGTTGATAACATAGAAATCTGTCACAACTTTGTCATTCATTTCAACAATCTGTTTACGCACTTTCACAGCAACATAAAGTGGTTGGTTGTAACGTGCAATAAGTGCAGTATCACCTTTCACGTTCCGGAAACAATCCACTACTCCTGAATGGTTTTCAATAATCTGAGCTTCCCACCCGTTAATGGCATAGCCGTCTGTATAATTATCAAGGCGGATAGTCTCTATTTTACGTCCCTGGTGTTCAATGGAAATATTGCCCATCGACACAGTAAACGCATCAATCGTAGGAAATGCTGAACGAAGGCTCTTTCGTGTAAGGAAGTTATCAAAAGTTTTGTACCAATCAAGATACATGGTACCATCCCAACCCATATTGGGTGAAGCGTCAAGCTCACTCTTTATCTTTTCGAGGCGCGGAGGAGTAGAAATAGCTCCCTCTTCTCCCCAGAAAACAATATCCTTTTTATTTGCAGTATAGTTGTAATAATCGGTCGGACTCTTATAAAGACTCTGGTTCCATACATGAGGGCCTCCTGCATGATGAAAATCGTACCAACCTTTCCAGTAGACTGTTGAATCATTAGGGCGAAGATGAATACGTGCCTGTTCATTTTCTTCTGCCCTGCACCATGCAGAAGTACGGGTAATGGTGCGGGTAGGATCGAGTTTATGAGCCTCCTGCATATCACTGATATTTAGTTTCAGAATATCTTCACTTACAGGTCCGGCTTCATTAATCATGTTAAACATTACCAAACTTGGATGACTACGATCACGCTTCACCATCCGCATAACTTTTTCGTGCATCAACGTATGTCCGAATGGATTATCAGGACTCTGCCCGCTACGGTAATTNCCCGGTTCTTCNTANTANAGNAATCCCANTTCATCCGCTTTNTCCANNACAACNGGAGCACCAATACATCTGTGGAAATTCAGCATATTCAGTCCCATTGCCTTAGCAATACGAATCTGTTTCTCAGCCAATTCCTCCGTTGGATAAATACCGTTTATAGGCCAAAATCCCCAGCTGATTGCTGTACGCAGCACAATTCTTTTTCCATTAAGACGAAACATGGCGTCAGAGCCTTGTCCGATCGGTTCAAACCAACGGAATCCAAAAACTCTGCTGTCTTCATCTATGCTTTTCTTTCCATCTATTATTGAAACCTTGCAGACATACAGGTTAGGATTTTCCGTATCCCATAACTTTGCATCGGGNGCANATATCTTTGCAGAAACAAGGTTTTCNCCCGGTTTCAACTTTACTTTCTTAAGTTCCTGACGGGCTATTTCTGTATCGGGATTTTTCTTATCAACAACCCGAACTACAATATTCCTGACAATCTCTTTGGCTGTGCTGTTTACAACACTTATTTGAGGATTTACTTCCGTAATGGCAGGAGTATTCTGAACATAAATATCATCCACATAAACCGGAGCACAGGAAACCAATTTCACACGNCCNGTAATTCCACCAAAAGCATGACTACCGGGTATTTTATATTTTCCCCAGCTAACTACATCACCATCTCTCCAGTCATAATTACCACCCGGATCGGTAACACGCAAAGCCAATTGCACAGTCTCACCCGGTTTGGCAAAGTTGGTAATATCAACTTCGAAAGGAGTATTTCCTGTTAAATCATAACCCGCAAGTTGNTGATTNATATAAATATCCGTCNAGGAACGATAGCGTGCAGCTTCAAAAACGAANCAGCAACTTACCNCCTTTTGCGGCANTAAGGAATNCTNGANAGAACGGGAACNTACCAGGCTTTACTCCCTGAAATATCNCCTTNCGGTCCNGGTTTAACNTGNAGATATTCTTCNAACCGTACCAGGCAACACCTTACCAAATCTTTCGCTCCCTGAAGCGAGTTCCAGCCACCGGTTGGCAAAGCAGCAGGTATCGATTTTATGTCAGTTGAAGGAAGAAATAGCTGATCATTCTTCCACGAAGCATCCTTGTCATACCAAAGTTTCCATCCTTTTCCCGACAAGTCCGTTTCAATTCTATTTTGAGAATGCACTACAAAGAGCGGCGCACAACACAATAGAAATAATAGTTTTAGTGATTTTTGCATAGTATTATTGCTTAATTATATATAATCTCTGATTTAAAATCTATGCAATATTAGTTTTTCTATTATATCTTAACGTGTACTTTTTATTATAATAAGTGGATTATTTATGAGGGACTTATATTAAATGTGTACGATGAGGAGGTTTTGGGATGATTTGAATAACATATATTTGGTAGTCCCCTTTTATGTTAACATTGCAATTATAGATATTATCCCAAAAGTCAAAAAAAGAATAGTTGTCGAATATAAATTATCCAAAAGAGCATTATCATCTGAAGGTTCTCTATTAAATTTACGAATAAAAAATAATCTCACAGGCTTCTGTATTATTAAAAATACAACAGGAACATAAAATCCATAGAAAATCACGCGTATGCCTGGTAAGTATTCGTAAATAAGATGACCGTAAGCCAAATGCAAAATTGCAATAATAATGCTATAACTATAATACTTGTCTATTCTAAGCATTTTATTATCCCAATAAAACCATAAAGGCACAAAGATAATAAGCATATAAGTTGTTAAGACACTAATAATATTATCGCTGGAATTGGCCTTAAGGCCAAGCAAATCCATATAAATTGAACCAGTATTACTTTGATATATAAATAGATAAAAACTATTGATCGCAACTACAATAACAGCTAGCGTTAGAATAATTCTAAATCTATTCTTCACGCTTTTCATCATTTTTTCATTTTCTAGCTCAGCAATTTTCTTTTTGTTTAATACTATCTTTTCAGGTTTCTGAAGCAAATTGGTGTCAATATCTGGAATACTAAAGGTCCTGGATTCATTAAGCCTTGACACTTTACCACTAAATTCTATTTTATAAGTTTCATTATCTTCTGTTGTCAGAAACACATTGTCGTATTCTTTATCGTTGTCAGATATATAAATTTGAGCTTTTTTATCCAATAGGTTTTGGGGATATATTTCTTTGTCGCATAATATTGTATAACCCTCAACACTTATGCTATATTCAATATCTTCCGGATAACGTAGATAATTTATCAAATAATTAAAGTATTCGTTATTTATTCTTTTATCAGCAACAATTAAAAATCTTTCCTGTCCTAATTTAAATAATTCAAATTTTATGTTATTCACTAATTCTGTTGAATAAAGAGCAAGCCATTGTCTTAACGCCTTCTTTATATCATCGCCTAAGCCACCACTAATTATAATAAAATTTCCTATATTCATTTTGTTTTTTTATCTGTAAGAATCTAAATACAATAACCTTATTTCTCTATTTGTCAACAAGAAACATCTATAGGCCAAACGGTAAAAATATCAATTTAGAAGGCTTTATATAGATCATTCTTTAACAGTACAAAGTTATACATTTGTTACAAAATAATAAAAAAAATATTGAGTATTTATTAAAAACCATCCTCTCCAATTACATATATTTAGTTCTGTTTTGAGAATGCAACATGAAGATTTTAAGTGGATTATTTATTGAAATACATATAAAAAAGCAGTATGGATTCTTTCTTTTCATATCTATAGCATATATTTACAAACTAAGCATCAGTAATATCTTCGCAAACAAAAATGCCACCACTTGACTTTTAAAAAATCTAGCGGTGGCATTAAACTTATATATACAAGAGCATTAATTCATAAGCTCTTACGTATTACCTAGTTAACATTAACAGTAGTATTTCCTGCTACAATTGCCTGACATTGAGTTCCTGCTGGAATTTCAGCATTTCCTCCCTTGATTAAAAAGCCAAAAAGACAAAGGAAAGTCAATACAACAGAAAGTACAACTTTGTTACTACCTTGGTCATTAACATTTGCACCAGTAAGATAAACATCAGTTCCATCAACAGCTGTTACACTTCTAATTACAACTTCTAGTTCTCCTTCGGTACCTAATAATCCACTTTTCTTCGCTCTGGAAACCTGTCCTTTTGCAATTGATCCTGCAGGAATAACTGTTTTTCCTTCTACTACAACATCCTTCAGAACTTTAAAGTCAATCATTTGTCCTGATCTGCAGTCATTGCTGGTTATTGTACTTAGCAATTCCAAAGGAATAATTGAACCACTCTTAATTATTACTTGTCCTGAAGGCATTGTAAATGACATACACAACATTGCAAAAGCCAATAATACTGATGTTGGCTTAAAATAATGAGATTTAATCAATTTGTTAAACATAGCTGTTCGCGTTTTAATTAATAATTACTAATTTGATTTTGATATAAAATTTTCTTTGTAGTTTTATTGATCTGATACTGATTATATTTTTTTGCGCTATTACCAGCACCTAAGATATTTCCACAATAAAAGGAGACAGAAAATACCCCCATTAAGCCTGCCACACCATAATTCTTAGATTTTATACTTGTATATGTGGCATATGCTAATAAGGAGTTTATTATAAAAGACGTAGCCGCATTCTGGATTTCATTTGTATACAAGTAACCACCGCCTGGAACTATTGAAAATAGTTTTGCCAGAAAAGGCTTTTTCATTTTCATCTGAGAGAGTTGGTCTACCAATTGAATGTTTTTTTTCTGAATTTCACTATTATATCCAGACAACAAAGATTGTTGAAATGAGTGTTTTGCGTCACTATAATGACCTAGTTTAGTTTCTATCAAACCTTGCAGTGTATGCTTTTTATATAAAGTAACAGTATCAGCAGCACTATCTATATTATTTAATATGCTCAATGCCTCCTCATTATTATTTATATTAAAATATAATTTGGAAACTTTCAAAATCACATTTGGATCATTTTGGATGTTCTGAGGAAACTTAACTTTATAGTCATAGATGCCATCTTCTCCTCTATCCAAAGCTTCATAACAAAGCAATTTATTTATATAGATCTTGCTGTCGCATTTCTTATAATAGAACAATGCTTTATTTATTTCAGATAAAGCTCCCTGATAGTCATTTTGGTTTATAAGATAATTAATAAGAAGTTTGCAACTATCTTCTTTATTGGTACTCTTCAAATTATCAGTATAAAAATATTGCTTTTGCTTATATATTAAGTTATAGGGAGCTTCAGCATACGGAGGAAAATCGAGCATACTGGCTTTATTTCCATATGCAAAAGTCTCATCATAGTATTTTCTATCATGACTGCATCTAATTAAACGGTCAGCAGTAAGTACTATGGCCTCATAAAAAGGTTTTTCGTTGAAAACTTTTAAACCGTAATTTGAGCAAGAGGGATACATTGCACATTCAGAGCCTCTGGCTCCACTTATAAATGACTGATAAAGAGATATGTAATCTTTTACAGATGATTCTTTTTTAGTAGAATCTGATTTTACATTATGATTAAATAAAACCTTACCATCGTGTTTTTCCTGAGCAAAAATATTTAAATTAACAATGTAAAATAGAGTAAATAAATATATGACGCTATATTTCCCTTTAAAAAAGAATAGATGCATTTACTTTAAGCCTTAAATTTATAATTAATTTAATTCAAAAGTAATTACTATTTTTCTTAAAACAAAGAAAAATATAAAATAATTGACTTTTACAATATTAAATTTAGTTTATTTACCTACAACATAAATTAAATCAAAACAGATCTTATTTCAACCAAATATTTATTACTCAACTTCATAAAAGCATCAAGATACTTACTTAATTTAATTTATTTACAACCAAAACATTTCCTATACACCCGGGTGTACCCACCNCNTACACCCGGATCTAAAAANAGTCTCCACCCGGGTGGAGGAATCCTGTACACCCGGGTGGAGACTAATTTTTGTTTCTACAAATACTATAAATTACAACGTAAGACCTAATAATCAAGGCTTTACACAAAGAAAATCAGCTAGGTGCTAGACTGCTAGACTACCGCTAGACTTCTTTTTAAAAGTCTAGCGCCTGTATTCAATTCATTCACAACGCGTTAAATGCTTACCGCTAGACTGCGAGACTTTTTTGAGATTTTTAATTTTTATGAGAGAATGATTGAGAGTTCCTCAAAGCATAATTAAAAAATTATTTCAGTACGGTATTCAGGCAATACGTTAACACTATCAATTGACAGAACACTTTTTTTATTATTCCAATCTCTGAGTGCCGATTGTGGTAAATCCTTTAAGTATGGCGCATCTTTCATTAACGGACGGAAATAGAAATCCATGCCTTTTTCAGCCATTCTGCTTTCAAAACGCTTCAAACCGATAGTCCAGGGAGCTCCGTAATAGAAATGATCTAAAACCATGGAATTATTAATGAAGGCCATAGCTACATCGCCCACGTAATTTATTTGCAGGAAGTATTCCTGAACCTGTTTGTTGTTATTGGGTTCAACCGTTACCGTCATACGACGAGATCCTGCTTTATCGACCTTAAATACCGGATTAACAGCAGGAACTTCAATAGTTTGCTGCTTCCATCCTTTTGCCGAGGGATAAAGTACATAATCGAACTTATTCTTTCCTAAGTTAAGCAAGGTACATTTTCCTTTCTCCGGTAAAACAGTGGCATCGGTTATCAGAATATGTCCGTCGACTTTAGCTGTTTGCAATGCCTGCTCACGGGTTAATGTGGTGATTAATATCTTTTCGCCGCTCTTTGCTGTTACAGAGAATGTACTCTTATAACCGGCAACAGGCGTAACTACGGATTTTCCACTTTTCAAGGTTGCTTTGTCGAATACAAACTCCGGTTCTATGCCAGTTGGTGCAAAGAAGAAATAATGAGACTTCCCGTTATCATCTATCTTAGTGAGCAACTGTGCTGTTGCATATTTCAGCAATGCACCATTCATATTGAGGTTAAACGGAAGAATCACACTTTCGTCCTTTTTCAACGTAAATGTTTTGCTGGCAGGAATCATCATTGATTCGTTCTTAAGATTCAGCTTAAACTGCAAACCCGTTTGGTCAATGCGGGCAGTATCATGATCCTGAAAATTAGTCATAAAGATAAAGCCGGAATTATTCTTCATACGAGCAGCAAAACGCAATGTTTCTCTGTTATCGGGAGTAATCTTCTCATAATCCTGCGGAAGAACAGTCTCCATTGGTGCCAGTAAGTTGCTGAAATCATTCAGGAACAGATGAAGTACCCTGAGATTCCTGTACGAATCGCGAACAAGGCCAAATTCTCCGATAGGAGCCTGAAAATCATAAGATATCTTTGGAACGCCCATCGATTCATCACTGAAGAAGCTAATATCATCTTTCATTTTAGGAGTTGAACCACCATGATACATGTAATAGCCTATCCCGTTGGAACCACTTCCCAAAGTACGGATCATCAATGCTTCGGCAGCCTCAGCCGTAACTATTGGTCGGCGGGAATATATCATCTGAATACCGACTCCCATCTCTGCACAGAAAGAAGGAAACTTATCCGTATCATAACGAACCGGAGAGTAATCGGGCTTTTTCTGAATATCCTTAAACAGACAGAAAGGAGACATATGCGGTTCTGCCCAAAATGGATATGTATATGCTGCCATAACAGGAATTGCTTCATCACCGATGACTGCCGCATTTCCCCATCCGGTTGCCGTATACAAAGGAGTTATCATTTCGGCATCAACAGCCATTTTTTTCAGAGTCTTCATGTGCAAATTCCCAAGTTCTGCATAAGTAATCTTTTTATCCTGCACTCCTACTCCCACCATTGTAATGGAAGCATCGTAAGTGGCCGATGTATGATCCTTGGGAGCGCCGGGATATGTTATAGCCCATGGCGCAGCGGAATGCTGATGTTCGTTTTCAATCTGGATACCGATAACCGGGCCTCCGTCTTTATAATATAATCCTTGCAGTTGTTTTGCAATTTCTTTATAAAGCCGGTCTACATAGAACAAGTATTTAGCATCATTGGAACGAACCTCGAGCGGTTTTGAGAATAACCAATCGGGGAATCCGCCGTTGCGAATCTCTCCATGACAGAACGGACCAACACGAACAATTGACTGCATACCATGTTTTTTACATAACTGCAGAAAGGTACGAAGATCTTTATCCCCGCTCCAATCAAAAATGTCCTCTTTTTCTTCGTGAATATTCCAGAATATATAAGTAGGGATAACCGTCAGTCCACCAGCCTTCATCTTAAGAATCTGTTCTTCCCATTGTTCGTGAGGATAACGTGAATAATGAAACTCACCCATTACAGGAATAACTGGTTTTCCATTCTCGGAAACATAAAAGCTGTTCACTTCTATCTTTTCTCCGGAAGGATTAACTCCACCCAGCTTTAGTTGTCCCGTATAAATTTTCTTNTCCGAAGCAGGAGCATTTATCTCATATATCTTTTGTGCATAAGCGGAACTTAATCCGCTTATTATGAATAATGCTAGAAATGCCGGTATCTTTTTCATAACTTCAGTTTATTAAATACTACTTTTCATGGCCATAATTCCCTGATGATTAGGATCCAGCANTGCTGCTTCATCCAACAAATCAATAGCTTTCTCTTTATTACCCAATCCGAATTGCCCCAACGCCATCATGTACTTACAATGAATAACATTTCGTTGAGTTAAATCGTCTTCCCAAATCAATAAGTCGGGTAAAGATACAGCAAAATAGTCCATTTTAATCTGATCAAAAAGATGTTTTTCTCCGTAACTTACCAAGCGGTGAAANCGACTGTTTGCTTCAGNAATACGNTTCANNTTCAGNAGAGCAAGTCCCTGATAGAATATCTTATCCGGTTTTTGGTCGTTATAATAAATAGCTGCGGCAGGTTCGGTAATACCATTTTTTGCCAGTTCCCAATAATAAACAGTCCTTTCATTATCTCCCAAAGCCTCATAAGCACATCCCAGATAATAGTGGAAATCGTTTTCCTGAGCACCGTAGAGTTTGCCTTCTCCCAAATGATGAGGATATTCAAGGCATTCCTTCAATAATGCAATCGCTTTATGGCTATCGTTATTTCTCAAAGCCTGTTTAGCCAGTTCAACACGAGCTATCTGATATTGAGCCGAAACTTTTCCTTCACCTCCTTCCCAAGGATGGAACTTATGCTTATCGAGCATTTCCTTTGCTTCCTCATATCGTCCCAGTTGATTAAGAAGTGTAATCTGTTCCAGNTAAAGGTCGTCACGTTGNAGCACTAACGAATTATATTTTTCAAGGAATGCCAGACGCTCAGCATGCTGACGGTTGAGTCGTTTATACAACTGATCCAGTTCCATTAGAATTCTGGCATCNGTAGTATCCAAAGCAAAAGCTTTTTCAAGGCAAGCAATAGCCTCATCAACCTTATCTTGTTTATTAAAATAAGCAAGCGATAAGTTACGCCATGCCGTTGGGAAAGCAGGATCAAGCGAAACTGAATTTTCCCAATTAACAATAGCCTCATCATACTGACGCTTATCGTACCATAAATTACCTAAGTAATAAGGTGCTTTAGCGTCTGATGGATTTTTCTCTTTTGCATATTCCAAAGCTACTATAGCTTCCAGTCGGTTTGGAAAGCAGAATTCGGGAGCATGGCCGGCCGCTTTTGCGAAACTATCCACAGCTTCCTCTTTATTTGCCAAAGACTGAGCCCAGGCCATATAGTAATACGTCATCGGTGTAGTACTGACTTTAGTTGCTTCCTGCCACACCGCAATTGCTTCTTCATATAATCCGGCTGCTACATAATCAAGTGCTATTTCATCGTAGTTAAATGAAGCGCCACGCATCAGCCTTGTCATTAATGCCAAGACATCCTTATCATCTGTGAGGAGGAATTTCTCGAAGATACAGCCATAATTAAAACGGTCTATCTTCAAAGAATCCTCAATCCAGCTCAAGGCTTCTTCTTTCCTTCCGGCCAAGCGAAGCAAAGCTGTCTTTAGATGACGGGCACGATGATTGTGCCAGTTACGAATCAAACTTCTTTCTACTTCCTCCAAAGCATCTTCCAAATTACCTTGCAAAGACGAGATCTGTGCACAACTAAAATATCCCGCATCTTGCCAGGCAGCATTCCAGCAAGCTTTATAGAAAGAATCGTAAGCTTCCTGATAACGTCCCTGATACTTCAAAGCCAGTCCGAGGTTATATAAAGGTTCGCCATCATAAGGATTCGGATTGCGTTGCAATTGTGTCTCAACAGCTGTTTTTAAATAGGTTTCGGCTATTGCAAAACGTCCGCGGCGCAAATACCATAATCCCAGCGCATTATTGTTCTGAACATTTCCGGGTTCACGCTTCAATGCCTCTTTATAATAATCAGTGGGATTGTAAGTAGCATGTCTGTACTGTTCCAAATGCAATCCGGTTAAATAAAGTTGTTCCACAGATGGTGTATCTTGTGGGGAAAGAGCTGGCTTAGCCGATTCCGGCACCGGTTTTATTTCCTCTTTTTCAGGCAGCCAATTAAGGACTTCCTTACCTTGCTTATTAAATACAGACAGTTGAAGTTCCTTCAGCGAATTACCATTCATGGAAATATTTTTTTCGTAAACCTCTTCCGGAGATAAAGTTGTTTCTTCTGCAAACACAACTCCTTCTTTTCCCGACAATTTAATAGTAACAGGTTGAAGTGATGTAGCAAACAGTTTAACGACAACTTTTCCATCGGCAACCTCATCAATATTCAGCAATAAGTCTTTGCTGGCATTCTTAACAACTCCCAGTTCACGATAAGGAAGGAAATATTGCACAAAGCTTTTCTCTTCGTAAGGTTGAAGCCATGAAAAATCGGGCTGGTTATCGGTATAGACACCCGCCATCAATTCAATGTAGGGGCCGTTATTATCTGTCAGATTACGATCCCACGCCTGACCAAAATCGCCGTTCCCCCATGTCCACTGTTTCTTTCCCGGAGATACATGATGATTGGCAACGTGCAGAACTCCGGCACGCGTATCATTTTCATAGCCACCCACAAAATTAAAGCGGCTTTTAATAGCCATATAGGAAGTTGGCACAGGAATATTCTTATAATTAGAGATATCTACACCTGCCGAGTAGTCCATTTTATAATAAGTTCCGGTTGCTATCGGGAAAGTAGACACATCTCTCTTTCCATGGTCGAACACAGCATTTACATCGGGTGGAAAAACACTTTGGTAGTGATCATTCACCGCAACAGCCGGATTGGCCCACCATAAGAATGTTTGTGGCATCGGAGTGCGGTTATATAAGCGTCCTTTGATTTCCAGATAAGCCTTTCCCGGTCTCAAAGTAAATCCAGCCATTCCTTTTTGATGAAACATTTGTTCCATTTCGCTCACCCAAACAGTTACGCTACCATCGGGAAATTCCTCAATACAATAATCTACCGGAAGGAAAGTACTTGGGCGGTGATGTTGCGGCCAGTTAAACTCGATACCTCCCGAAATCCAGGGACCGGTCAATCCAACCAAAGCGGGTTTTATCACCTCGTTATGGTAGATAAAATGGCGTTTCTTTATCTTATCATAAGCCATTTGTACACGACCACCCAGCTCTGGCAGGATCATTATTTTTATATATTCATTTTCAAGGAAGACTGCATTATAGGTTTTATCAGCTTTCTCGTCTGCTATTTTTTCAATTACAGGGTAAGGATACACAACGCCGCTACTTCCCTGATAAACACGTTTCTCCAGAAATATAGGGTTTTTCTCAGGTTTACCAATCTCGTATGTAGGGATTACAATATTCTCTTCCCAAACTTTTACTTGCATANTATTCTTTTTTTGGAAATTATTCGGTTATCATATTTTGAATTACACTAGCAGGCAATGAAACNGTTGGGTTAAATTGCTTTCCTGTCATGTAGTGCAGTAAACTTTGTTTAAGTTGCAAAGCTTCAGGTCTNNTTTGTATATNCTGATTTAAGTCAATNCCGGAAACAAGTAGCTTTCCTTTTCCTATTTTTAATTCAAAAAGNAAGGCTANCGGTCTGTTTGTAACCCAATCATCTATTGCACGAACAATCGGCTTAATTTCCGGAGAAAGCTTATTCAATTCTATTGCATTAGAATGACTCATAGCATCCCACCACTGCCAGTTACTGTAATATTCGGTAGGGAAATTAGCTAATGCAGGATGTTCCGGATTACACAAAATGCCTAATGTATTAGGAGCCTGTCCATGTGTCCACGCTGTATTCCAGAAAATACTGGAGAAACCTATTTTTACATCTCCTCCAAACTCGGGTTTCAATGTTCCTTTTTTGAGAGACAGAAGTACTGATCCGCCATTTTCAAGGTAGTTACAAGTTGCAGGGTCTAGTGTAGATACTATCTTTATTTTTTCAACTCCGGTAATTTTCTCCTTCTGAGCTGGAAAAACCCAAATATCCCAGCTGTTGGAGAAAGAGCCTGCTGAAACTTCCAGAATAAGTTTTTCTGCTTTTTGAACAGAAGATAGTTGTACAGAGATTTCTCCAAGTGGAATGCAATTACCTAATGGAATGTCTTTTTGTGGAAGCTTACCCGAAAATATAACCTTTCCGTATATATCGCTGATCTTCCATGTAGGAATGCAAGCCAGTAGTGGAGCATCACCATAATGAGCTATTTCAATGCTTGTAGAAAGTGTATCACTATTTATATAAATATGCTTTTTCAAACAAGCCAATGGAACTGTTGAATTACAAAAGCGGCTATATTCTTTAGGAGAGATATATCCTTTTTCATCCCAGAAGGCATCCAATACTCCTACCAGAGCTGTTCCTTGACCTGGGAAATCATGTAAATCGAGTAACTGAAAACCGCCAAAGCTACGAGTACGGAGAGCAGCTTCAATATCTGCTTTGTAACACAACGCTTGTAATTTACCGGAAGCTAGCAGAAAACTATCAGCTTGTTGCTTCATTCCATTTTCTGTTAAAGTCTCACTAAATATTTCAAAATTCCGGGCACGCAAAACACCATCGTACTTAGCTATCTCTTTAAAGTTTGGATAAACACACCACTGACCTATTTCATGGCTAACTACCGGTTGCTTGAATGATGCTATTTTTGAATTCCAATCATAGTCTGAAGCAGGTGCAGACCCATTAATTATACTCTTTAATTCTTCCCCCCAAGCCTGAATGCGAGGATTTGGAGTACTCTGATAATCATTTTCATCTACGTTTGGCCAGCCAGATCCTGCAGTATAAATTCTTCTGGAATCTTTATTTTTCCAGTAAGTAACAAATTTAGTGAGGAATTGAGTGTAATTTTTCCCACCCGGTTCGTTGCCATAAAGCATCAGGCAGAATGAAGGGTGATTGCCANANGTGTCCACCATTCGCTCGCTCTCTTCATAAACGTATTTATCAAAAGGTTTGCCATCTCCAATAGTAGTAGACTGGTTTGCCCACGATGAACATTCCACCTGGAGATAAAATCCCAATTGATCGGCAGCATCGAAAGCAACCTGAGGCGGGCACCATGAGTGAAAGCGTACGTGATTTAAACCATGACTACGACAAATTCTGAAAATACGTAACCATTCATCTATTTGAGTAGGAGGAAATCCTGTTTTCGGGAAAATAGCACATTCAAGTGTTCCACGCAGGAAAAGAGGTTTATCATTAATTTCTAATTGTGTACCGTTAGCTTTGATTTGACGCATACCAAAAGATGTTTGGAAGCTATCTTTCACATCTTTCTTAGGAATGTTTAATGTTGCTATTAACTGATAAACATTAGGATGAAATTCACTCCATAGTTTTACATCATTACCCATAGGGTATTCTAATAACAAGGTATCCACACCAGCTGCAATATCTACATTGAAGTTTTTGCTTTCAGGAGTAGTTGTACCTGTTGCCAATAGTGTGATAGCAGCTTTTTGACTTTTCTTTGTTGAATTCTCAATTCTAACTTTAGCTACAATTCTCTTTTGCTGAAGATCAGGAAAAACCTGAATATTTTGAATTGAGATCTTTGGACGTGCTTCCAGATACAGCTGTCCAATTATACCATTCCAGTTGGTTTGAGTATGATCTGATATACTATGAGAATTTATACCCGGATCAATATCTTTTACACGATTATCAATGCAAATAGAAAGAAGATGTTTTCCTGGAGTAAGTTCTTTAGATAAATCATATAAATGTGGTGTACCTAATGAATTGCGCATACCAATTTCTTTATCATCTATCCATAATCGACTTTCCCAATGGCATCTTTCAAGGAATAATCTAATATCCTTATCTTTCCAGTCTTTGGGTATATTCACTTCTTTTTGATACCAAGCTGCACCCACATAGTATTTTAGCGGTTGTAACCAAAAAGGGACTTTTATATTTCCAGGCACACGGTATTTTGCATATTCCGGTTTATAATAATAACTACTATCCACAATTTGTCCCGTCCACTTAGTAGAGAGCGTTACATCAAAGCCTTTTCCATTTGTAGCCATAGAGCCAGGAAGAGTTACTGTTTCGGAAAGTGATTTACTGAACCATTGTTCTATAACTCCTTTATCTTGATTATCTATCGCAAATTTCCATACACCACGAAGATCTATCTTTGGTTGAGACGCTCCTAAAACAACAGCACATGGAATAATAAACATCAAACTGAATAGAATAATATATTTCTTCATTAGATTATAATTTTAGCTATACTATATTTTATCAACAAAATCTTTCTAAAAAACAATTATGCTTTACTGTTTATGGATTAATTCTTTTTCCAGTTCTTCAAGAGATTTTCCTTTAGTTTCGGGTAAAACACGGAACATAAAGATAAAGCCGGAAGCACAAATCAAAGAGTAAATCCAGAACGTGCCACTACTTCCAAGAACAGAGTTTAGCAAAGGGAAAGTATAGGTAAGCGTAAAACAACCTATCCATAAGGCAACAGTTGC
>JGI20225J20221_1002100_pt1 | contig 16433 bp, 18 predicted proteins | sample BioMet4_FD_20221 | JGI IMG/M metagenome (IMG submission 20221) | reverse complement strand
AACAAAAAATACAACACATGTTTTGTTAATTTCGAAAAAACCAAATGCCCCTTCTTAACTTAAACGGAAAAAAATGGGTTTTCTAACCGAAGGAACATAACGAGAATAAATATTTTCAGGCAACGGCAAGTGTTATAATACTAATCTTTACATCAGACGATTCTAACAGTTTTGTGGCACAAGATACAAGGGTGGCACCTGTGGTAAGCACATCATCTACAAGCAAAATATGCTTTCCCTGGATCTTTTCAGGGGAAGTTACCTGAAAAACATCTTTCACATTCTCCCAGCGATCAAACACGCTTTTTCGGGTTTGGGTATTGTTTGACACTGATCTGACTAATGTATTCAAATCCATTGGAATTCCTGTTGCTAGAGATATGCCCAAAGCAATCCATTCACTTTGGTTGTAGCCACGAACTTTCTTTCTCTTTGAATGAAGTGGAACCGGTATAACAACATCTACCCCCTTAAAGAAATCCGAAGCCAGAAGTTCATTAGCCATATAGCGCCCCATCACTTCGCCAAGTTCTTTATAGCCGTTGTATTTCAGTTTAAAAAGGATGTGCCTGTAATCGCTTCCTTTGTTATAAAAGAAGTATGAGGTAGCTTTTTCTATTTCCGCCTTTCCCCAGAAACGCTGCTCTATTTCGTTATTCGGCTGAAGATGGTAATTGGTACGCGGCATTCTTGAGTTGCACATTGTACAAACGGCCTCTTCTCCTTTCACCAGGCATCCGCCGCACACCACGCAAGAACGTGGAAACAGCAAGTTCAGAAGTGCATCAATCCATTGAATCATACTCATCGGATAGTTGCATGCATTTACGTATTATGCTCATTTCAAAGCCACGGCTAAGTGCAAACCGGATTAGTTTAGTGTTCAATTGGTAATCGTCCGAAGCATGAATTGATTTTTTCTTTGAAGCTAATAATGATCGCAGCGTATTCATATATTCTTTCTCGTCAATCTCATTCAGGCAATCACGACTCATTTCTGATGGGATTTTTTTCATATAAAGAGCCTGACTGATCTTTATCCGACCCCACTTATTGAACTTAAATTTATCGTTCACAAAAAAACGACAATATCTTTCTTCATCAATAAATCGTTCGTCAATAAGTCGCTTAAGAATTCTTTCCTTAGCATCGGCATCCATCCCCCACTGAGTAAGTTTGGTTCCAACTTCAGAAAGACAGTGCTCGGATGCAGTACAATATGCCGCTGCTTTATTCAATGCTTCTTTTTCTGTCAGTTCGCTCATCTTAATGCTTTTACTATCCTGTCTCTGCCGGATAAATCTTTTATAATTTTTGCATCACAATACCCAAGAGAAAGAAGCAGATCGGCCGTCTCCTTCCCAAAAGCCTGATTTATCTCAAAATAGATTTTCCCACCGGGCGTCAACATATCAAGACCAAGTTCGGCAATCTTTCTATAAAACAACAACGGATCTTCATCAGGAACAAACAAGGCCAAAGAGGGTTCCCAATCGAGAACATTGTTCTCCATATCAGCTTTTTCAGCATTCGTTATATAAGGAGGGTTACTCACTATCACATTAAACTTCTCGCCAAAGGGCTTATATCCCAAAACATCAACCTTACTAAAGGTAACAGAAACACCTAACTTTTCGTTATTTTCTCGGGCTACTTTCAGCGCTTCGTCCGAAACATCCCATGATGAGACTTTTGCCTGTGGAAGATTCTTTGCCAGAGAGATTGCAATACAACCNCTTCCGGCNCCAATATCCAGAATCTTTGCAGAACAATCAACATTTTCTTTAATAATCAAGGATACAAGTTCGGCAGTCTCAGGACGGGGAATAAGAACAGCCGGAGTAACACAAAAAGTCATTCCGTAGAATTCGGTATAACCTAATATATATTGAATAGGTTCGTTTTTTTGAAGACGGGCAAGAATCTCGTCGAGTTGTTCTGCCTCATTTGCAGATAAATTAATATCTTTGCCCATATAATAATCAAGCATATTGAAATGAAATACTTCGGTAAAAATAATTTTCGTGAAGCCCTTGATTTCCGATTCGGGATATATGCCGGTCAACGCCTGCTTGATATGTAACTCAACTGCATGCATAAATTATGATTTGTTTGCAAAAGTAGAAAAATAAATGGAAAACAACAGAATTTTTACACAAGAAGAAATCTATATGGCCCGTTGCATAGAATTGGCCAGAAAAGGAAAATGTGAGGCTTCTCCAAATCCTATGGTAGGAGCTGTCATTGTGTGTGATGGTAAGATAATTGGCGAAGGATATCATCGAATATGCGGAGATGCACATGCTGAAGTAAATGCAATAAATTCTATAAAAGATAAATCAAAACTCAAACAGTCAACAATATATGTTAGTCTGGAACCTTGTTCTCACTACGGAAAAACTCCTCCTTGTGCCGATTTAATCATAGAAAAAGGGATTCCTAAAGTTGTAATAGGATGTATAGATCCTTTCGCCAAAGTAGCCGGAAGAGGTATAAAGAAGTTACAAGATGCAGGTATAGAAGTCACAGTTGGAGTTCTTGAACAGGAATGTAGCAATCTGAACAAGAGATTTATCACATTCCATTCTAAGAAAAGACCTTATATAATATTAAAATGGGCAGAATCTTCCGACGGTTTTTTAGATGTAAAAAGAACCGGTGGCCATCCTATCGCTCTTTCTACCCCCATGACCAATATGCTTGTACATAAAAGACGCGCCGAAGTTGATGCTATTATTGTAGGAACAAGAACCGCTCTTTTAGACAATCCTACGCTTAGCGTACGAAACTGGTACGGAAAAGATCCGCTCCGTGTTGTAATAGACAGAACCTTAAAAATTCCCGAAAATTTCCATCTGCTGGATGATAAAATAAAAACATGGATCGTAACAGAAAAAGAACATATTAACAGCAATAACACATGTTATAAGAAACTTCCATTTACTGACGATCTTTTACCTGAGTTATTAGCAGAACTTCACAGGAATAATATCCAGTCAATCATGGTAGAAGGAGGAAGTGTGTTGTTACAATCATTTATCGATAAAAACTTATGGGATGAAGCATTTATTGAGAAATCGGCCATAATTCTAAATGATGGAATAAAGGCTCCGCACATCAACGGAAAAAGACATTTTATAGATTTCCATTTTTGCGTTCCAATATTACATTATTATAACGGAAATAATGTACCCGCGCTCTAATAATAGAATATTTGTCGAGAAAAACACACTTATTATCTATAAATATTTATAAAACTTGCCCTGAATGTTCAATTGAGAGAAAAAACTTTCTATTTTTGCAATTTGTAAATAAGCATTTTATGATCAAATATACAATAATTTGATTTAAGATGTAATTATTGAAAAAAAACAGCGTTTTATAGGAAAACAAACTTATAAATAATGTAGGTATGAAATTTATCAATAAAACGCTCATTTTTATATTGTTAGCCTTGTTTACACCTATATTTATCCATGCACAGGAGAATGAATATAGAATGGAAGCAGGAGGATTGCTTGGAGGTAGTTTTTATATGGGAGACGCAAATAATTCTGCCCCTTTTAAAGACTTACAATTTGTTGGTGGCGTTATGGCAAGATATGTATTGAATCCGCACATGGCAATAAAGACGAACCTAACAATAGGAAAAATATCCGGTAATACGGAAAATTTTGAAAACAAATACCCTGAGGGTAAGCAAGTGAGTTTCAGTCGGAATATTTATGATTTAGGCACTCAATTTGAATACAACTTCCGGGGATAGTGGAAAATAGGCCACGAATACAAAGGCCTATAAAAGGTGTTACGCCTTANTTTTAATTGGGAGGAGGTTTGATTTAATTTTGAACCTGCAAACGCAAAAGGAGTGTTTTAACACTAAACTTTCAATGGTATAGGAAAGTTTAAATATAAATTTGCCAAAAGGCTGAATATTGGTGCGGAAATGGAACTATGAGATTAGTTTACTGATAATCATGGATGTAACGCGATGAGGATGTGGTTTAATATTAAATACCCATACGGGATAAAAGGAAAGGATTTAGAATAAGGACAGTTATTCTTTACAACAAGATATCAATTACTTATGATCTTTCCCTAAATGCAAAAAATGTAATAATTAAAAGAATTTATGCCATATAAAGAAGAAATAGATATTAATCGGATACCCGGGCATATCGCAATAATAATGGACGGTAATGGAAGATGGGCAAAACAACGTGGACATGAACGAAGTTTTGGACATCAGGCAGGAGCTGAAACTGTACATATTATTGCTGAAGAAGCAGCAAGGTTAGGGGTTAAGTTCCTTACTTTATATACTTTCTCAACAGAAAACTGGAACAGACCAGCCAATGAAGTATCTGCTATCATGAAACTATTGCTGGACTCTATTGAGGAAGAGATTTTCATGAAAAACAATATTAGCTTCCGGATAATAGGTGATATGAACACATTACCGGAAGATGTGAAAATAAGCTTGAATAACTGCATTGAAAGAACATCGGGCAATACCGGCATGTGTATGGTATTGGCACTTAGCTACTCATCCCGATGGGAAATCATAGAAACAACTAAACAGATTGCTAAAGAAGTACAGCAAGGGAAACTTTCCATTGATCAGATTACTGATGAATGCATTTCTTCTCATCTTGCTACATACTTTATGCCAGATCCCGACCTGTTAATAAGAACTGGAGGAGAACTGCGCTTAAGCAATTATTTGTTGTGGCAAAGTGCTTATTCAGAACTTTATTTTTGCGATACATTTTGGCCTGATTTCAGAGAAGAAGAATTTAGGAAAGCAATTTGTGAGTATCAAAAAAGAGAACGCCGCTTCGGCAAAACTAGTGAACAAATATAAAATAAATAAAATGCATTATCGTATTTCCCGAATACTACTATTTATCAGCCTGTTTTTCTTTACACTATCAGGCTTTGCACAAGAAAAAAGCAATTCAGAGAAGTCTGACAAGCCAGTTATTCTTTATTCAGCGACTCCGAAAAAATATGAGATTGGAGGAATAACCGTTTCAGGTGTTAAAGATCAGGAGGATTTCTTACTCATAGGTTTATCCGGTCTGTCTGTCGGACAAGTTGTTTCTGTTCCTGGTGACGAAATTACACAAGCCGTCAAAAGATATATGCGGCATGGGCTTTTCTCTGATGTTCATATATATGCTACAAAAATAGAAGGCGATAAAGTTTATTTGGAAATAGCGCTGAAACAACGTCCTCGTATATCGGATATTCATTACCATGGAATTAAAAAATCAGATAGAGAAGATCTGGAAGCTAAGTTAGGATTGGCAAAGGGAAGTCAAATTACTCCGAATCTGGTTGACCGTGCAAAAACCATAATCAAAAGACACTTTGACGAAAAGGGATTCAAAAATGCAGAAGTTGTTATTATTCAACGAGATGACATATCAGATGAAAACAAAGTAATTGTTGACGTCAACATTGACAAAAAAGATAAAGTAAAAGTTCACAAAATAACAATCGAAGGGAATTTAGCGATTAAAGCCAGCAAGCTGAAACGCGTAATGAAAAAGACAAACGAAAAAGGCAAAATTCTGAACCTTTTCCGTACAAAGAAGTTTGTGAACGAAAAATATGAGGAGGATAAACAACTTATCATTGACAAATACAACGAATTGGGATATCGTGATGCACGTATTGTTGTTGACAGTGTTGCTCCGTATGATGATAAAAGTGTAGACATATATATTAAACTGGCAGAGGGAGATAAATATTATCTGAGAAACGTAACCTGGGTAGGTAACACTCTATACACAACTGATTACTTAAACTTCTTACTTCGCATGAAGAAAGGAGATGTTTACAACCAGAAATTACTTGGAGAACGTACTTCATCAGATGATGATGCTATCGGTAACTTGTACTATAATAATGGTTATCTTTTTTATAGACTTGACCCTGTAGAAGTTAACGTTGACAACGATTCAATTGACCTTGAAATGAGAATCTATGAAGGCCGCCAAGCTACACTCAACAAAATTAAGATTAATGGTAACGACCGTTTATATGAAAATGTTGTTCGTCGTGAACTTCGTACTAAACCAGGACAATTATTCAGCAAAGAAGACCTTGAAAGATCTATGCGTGAAATTTCTCAGATGGGGCATTTCAACCCTGAGAATATCAAACCAGACATCCAACCAGACGAAGCTAACGGAACTGTAGATATTGCTTACAATCTGGAATCTAAAGCTAACGACCAGGTGGAATTCTCTGCGGGTTGGGGACAAACTGGGGTAATCGGTAAATTAAGTCTGAAGTTTACAAACTTCTCTATAGCAAACTTATTCCATCCAGGAGAAAACTATAGAGGTATTCTTCCTCAAGGTGATGGACAGACTTTAACAGTCAGTGGACAAACTAACGGTAGTTACTATCAGTCATACAGTTTATCATTCTTTGATCCTTGGTTTGGAGGAAAGCGTCCTAACTCATTCTCTGTTTCAGCTTTCTATTCAAAACAGACTGATATAAATAGCCGCTATTACAGTTCTCTTTATTCAAACAGCTACTACAACAATATGTATAGTGGATATGGAGGATATGGTAATTACGATTATGCTAACACAAAGAACATGTATGATAAGAGCAAATCTATCCAGATGTTTGGCCTTTCAGCAGGTTGGGGAAAGCGTTTAAGATGGCCTGATGACTATTTCACTCTATCTGCAGAATTATCATATCAGAAATATATTCTTTCGGATTGGCAATACTTCCCTGTTACAAATGGTAATTGTAACAACATCAGCATGAAAATTGCTCTTGCAAGAAGTTCTTCCGATAACCCTATTTATCCACGTCGTGGTTCTGAATTTTCTTTGTCTGTACAGTTTACGCCTCCTTATTCTATGTTTGATGGAATAGACTACAGTGCATACAACACAAGCAACCAGAAAGACATGAACAAAATGCACAAGTGGATAGAGTATCATAAGTGGAGCTTTAAATCAAAAACTTATACTGCACTAACAGACGGCGTAAAATGTCCGGTCTTAATGACCAGAGCCGATTTTGGATTCTTGGGGCACTATAACAGCAATAAAAAATCACCTTTTGAAACATACGATATGGGAGGTGACGGTATGACTGGATATTCTTCATACGCAACAGAAAGTGTAGCGCTACGTGGATACGAAAACAACGCACTTACCCCTACAGGATTGGCAGGTTATGCTTATACACGTTTTGGTCTTGAGTTGAGATATCCGTTGATGTTGCAATCATCAACCAGTATCTATGCTCTAAGTTTTGTTGAAGCTGGTAATGCATGGCACGATGTAAAGAATTTCAATCCATTCGATCTGAAACGTTCTGCAGGTGTCGGTGTTCGTATCTTCTTACCTATGATTGGTATGATGGGTATCGACTGGGCATATGGATTCGATAAAGTATTTGGTTCAAAACAATATGGAGGCAGTCANTTCCACTTTATCTTAGGACAGGAATTCTAATTNATTAATATTAAAACCGAAAAGTTATGAAAAAGTCTATTCTTTTTTCGATGCTGTTATTTGCCTTTTCAATAGCTGCNAATGCACAAAGATTTGCTTTGATTGACATGGAATATATTTTAAAGAATATCCCAGCCTATGAAAGAGCTAACGAACAATTAAATCAAATTTCTAAGAAGTGGCAAAGTGAAGTTGAGACTTTAACTAATGAAGCTCAAAAATTGTATAAGAACTATCAATCAGAAGCTGTATTTCTTTCTGAAGAACAAAAAACCAAGAAAGAAAATGAGATTGTAGAGAAAGAAAAAGCTGCCGGAGAACTGAAACGTAAATATTTTGGTCCTGAAGGNGANTTGTTTAAAAAGCGTGAAAGTTTAATAAAACCTATTCAAGATGAAATCTACAATGCGGTTAAAACAATAGCTGAAACCAAAGGCTACTCCGCTATTATTGACAGNGCNTCGGCTTCTAGNATTATATTTGCATCACCACAAATAGATATTAGCAATGATGTTCTTACAAAATTAGGATATTCAAATTAATTTCATACATTTGCATCCAGTATTAAACTGTAATCATTAATAAAAAATAGAATTATGCTTAAAAAAATTGCCTTACTATTATTGTTAGCTCTTCCTCTTGGAGCTTCTGCTCAAACTTTCAAGTTTGGACACATGAAATTCGCTGATATTATTACCATTATGCCTGAGTATATTAAGGCACAAGCTGATTTGCAGGCACTGCAAAAACAATATACCACAGAGATTAAAAGAACTTCNGACGAATTTAANAAGAAATATGCTGAATTTGTAGCAGCAAAAGATACNTTNCCACAAAACATNTCTGAAAGAAGACAAAAAGAATTGCAGGATATGGCTCAAAGAGGTCAGGAATACGANCAACAAGCTCAACAAGANCTACAAAAGGCTCAGGAAGAAAAAACTGCTCCTATCTTTAAGAAACTGGAAGATGCAATCGCTGCTGTAGGACAAGCTGAAGGATATACTTATATCTTTGANGTAAGNAACAAAACAACTATTCCTTTCTTTAACGAAAAAGTAAGTATCGACGTNACTCCAGCTATCAAAGCTAAATTAGGAATTAAATAATNAGTTCATAGATATTACGAAATTAAAAAAGGATGATAATNATATCATCCTTTTTCTATATAATAGAATATAGTCTTTTTTAATATAAAGCCAGATGGAAAANGAATTATCAAAAACAGCAGGTGCAATCGGAGTATTCGACTCAGGATATGGTGGATTAACTATTTTAAATCAAATTAGGCAGGTTCTACCTGAATACGATTATATCTATCTGGGCGATAATGCAAGAACCCCTTATGGTACACGCTCTTTTGAAATTGTGTATGAGTTCACATTACAAGCTGTAAACAAACTCTTTGAGATGGGATGTCATCTGGTTATTCTTGCCTGCAACACAGCTTCGGCAAAAGCTCTCCGAAGCATCCAAATTAACGATTTACCCAATATAGATCCTAATCGTAGAGTTTTGGGTGTTATTCGTCCAACAGTAGAATCTATTGGAAGCATAACTCAATCAAAACATGTAGGAGTATTGGCGACCTCTGGAACAATAAACTCCGGCTCTTATCCTTTAGAGATTCATAAACTCTATCCAGAAATAGTTGTTAGTGGCGAGGCTTGTCCTATGTGGGTTCCATTAGTAGAAAATAAAGAATATGATTCTCCTGGAGCTGACTATTTTGTAAAGAAGCATATTGAAAATCTAATTAAAAAAGATACCGAAATTGACACTATCATTCTAGGATGCACACATTACCCTCTTCTTCTAACAAAGATCAATCAATTTTTACCAAAGGGAATCACTGTTGTATCTCAAGGTGAATATGTTGCCGAAAGTCTAAAAAGTTATTTAAGAAGACATCCAGAGATGGATACTCTTTGCACAAAGAATGGTAAATATAAATTCATAACCACAGAATCAGAAACAAAATTTTCAGAGTCTGCTTCAGCATTTCTAAACGAAGAAATCTCAGTAGAAAAGGTTGTAATTGAGTAATTTAGCACGTATTTAGATAAATATATATCCTCAATAGTTGTAACTTNAAATAATTTAATATTGAAAATTATTTTCATGTAACAATAAAATAACATATCTTTGACATAAATATAAAATTATATACTGAATAACACAGAAAAAGATGCCAAAGATTACCCCACTCAAAAAGCGAGGAGCAACCTTCTTTATTTTTCTTTTCTTACTTGTTTTTAATTACACAAACTGTTACAGTGACACAATTGTTCCGAAATTAGATTCAAAAACGGGCTCATCCGTTGGATGGACGTTGAACAAATTACCAATAAGAAACGGTTACTGGTTCATGAATAGCAGTGATTCATATGCAGAGACAACACTATTTTATGACCTCTCTTGCTTTTCTGAAATCTCAATTGAATCTACTATCGGTTTTTATTATGATTACAATTATTCTTCCACTAAGATCGAAATTTCCGAGGACGGAATAAACTGGACGTTACTACAGAAAAATCCATTCGCATCATCCTCAACTGGCAATATATCCACATTTACAAATACGCTCTCTTATAAGCATGCAAAAATAAGACTAAGCGCTATAAACGCAAATGCTGATGCCGGAGCAAGATTATACAGTATTGAAATAACAGGAACAGCAAAATTCATCTCCACCCCAAAAACAAATGTTGCCAACAAAATAACGAATTCATCTTTTACCGCTAATTGGAATAATTGCGATAATGCAACTGATTACATACTTAATGTATATAACAAGAGAGCTGGCAACTATGAAAAAACAATATTGAACGAAGATTTCAGAGAACAAGTTATATATGATGAATATATAGATTCTAAACTGCCAACATATCTGTCTGGATGGGAAGGAAAACTAATAACTGTTTTATTTACTAATTCTGAAACTTATAAATTCTTAAAAGTTGGAAAATCCGATGTGGCAGGATATATTCAAACTCCAGCACTTAATTTATCTGGTAATAGCGGTAATTATGAACTTAGCTTTGATATAGGATCTTATAGCAGCAAAGCTACAACAGTTAATCTCTATATCAACAACAATCTTAATAGAAATATACCTATTAATGCTTCAAACCAATTAGCGACTCAACACATCACTTACCCCCTAACCGGTGGTACAAACAACTGCATAATAAAGTTTCAGGGAGGTCAAAAGGGTAATTATGCATTTGTAATAGACAACATAAAAATAACACAAGTTCTTGATAGTATAGAAACTTCAGTTACGGGATTTCCTAAACAAATTGGAAACACAACATCATACTCTATTGATGGTCTTAGTCAAAACACGAACTATTATTATACAGTAAAAGCAACTAATGGATATATAACCACAAATGAATCTGAAGCTGTATGTATAAAAACACTTCCCGAAGACCAAAATACAGTTGAAGCAGATGAAGTGAAAATATACAATGACGAAACTATAAATGGAGACCTACGTATATTTGACGGAGCTAAAATAAATGGGAAAGTTACTGTTAAAGGAGAAATATCTTATGTTTGCAAATTCACACCAAGCAAATGGCATAGCTTTTCTCTCCCATTTATTCCAAAAGTCGTAGGAGGCTATATTAATGGAATAGCATACGCTTTAAGGCCAAACCATGACTATTTTCTAAAAAGCTATCAAAATGAGAAGTTTGTCAATAGCACATTCAATGGCAGCGGATATATAATAAAAGTCTTACCCAATATTGATAATGGAGAACTATTTTTCTTTTCTGATAAAGGAATAACACTCAATGAAAACAATAATATCTATTCAATAAACAATGGGTATACACACTTAGGCAATCCGTATACATACAGTCTCAGCCCAAAAGAACTTGTTTCCGCAGACAAATATTACTGTCTGAAAAACAATAAATTCGTTGAAAGTGATGAAGATCTACTGCCATTTCAATCATTCATCGTCTATAAAGGAACAAAGCTTAACCAAACATCATACGAGATTTCAATCGAACCCGAAAGTGTTGGCATCTCAACAGCTAAAGCTAAAGAAATAAAAACTTGGCAGAACGAAGGAAACTTGTGGATTACAGGCACCGAAGATGAAATTAACATCTATTCTTCTCAGGGTAAGCTTGTTTATACAGGATATAATGATGGGAAAACACCAATACAACTTCTTCCAGGAATATATTTAATAAGAACAAAAGATTTAAGTACCAAAATAATTATCAAATAACAATTTATGACTATGAAAAAAATTTTAATTTGCTATTTCTGCTATATGATGGGTATTGGTATTACAACTGCTAAGGCCTTAGACAGCAGTGGTTCATTCTCTTTATACTCAAACAGTCCTTATGCAGAAGATAATACAGCAGAAGAGTTAGAACCAGAAAATGCCCCAGTAGATGGAGGAGCCATAATTCTATTATCAATGGCAGCAATATACGCTTACAGGATCTATAGAAAATCAAAGAAAGAAATACAATCCAACTAACAATAACGTTACTGGCCTGCAAAAAACCTCTATTTATAGCTTTTTGCAGGCCAGTAATATATTAAAGAATTGCTATTTTACAAGCAAACGTTTACTCAGATAACGAACGGGATACCAGACAGAAAGGAACCCAACAACCAGGACAGTAACAAAAATAAGCAATATATCTAACGGGCGAACGCTCACAGGATATGCATCAACAACAAAAGTTCCATGAGAGCCACCTAATGAGATTATTCCATATTTTTGCTGAATATAACAAAGTACTAGCCCTAGAATAATACCAATTACAGCACCAATCGTTGAAATCATTCTACCTTCGAAAAGAAAAATACGCGCTATTAATTTATCATTTGCACCCAAATTGCGAAGCGTCTCAACATCATTCTTTTTATCAATAATAAGCATTGAAAGCGATCCAATCACATTAAAGCATGCAATCATCAAAATAAAGGTCAAAAAAAGATATGAAATAAATTTTTCAATCTTCATAATACGAAAAACATCAGCTTGTTGCTCGTATCTATCTTTTACAACAAATGAGTCGCCAAGAATTTGCTTTATATCGCTCTTTACCTTGTCTACATTTGCTTCAGGCTTTAGCTTTAATTCAATAGCTGACGCCTCAGTAGTATAATGGAACAGCCTTCGCGCAAAATCAAGAGATGTTAGTATATACGAGCCATCATATTTAAGTTGCTTAACAATAAAGACAACACCTGGAGAATAAAGGTACTGCATATTAAATGAGGCTGCAGGATTTGCCATATTCACTTTTGCATCCCTTATAGGAGCATAAACCTCCAACGGATCAACAAACTTGACTCCTGAACTTAATTTTGAGACTAGTTCAACCCCCATTACACAATAATCCACAATGGAATCATGAAGTATAAATCGGCCATTACCATACAGGATGCTATCAATTTTTGTCAGCTCCTCAAAATTATCCTGAACCCCTTTTATCACAGCCATAGCCTGACGCCCTTTATACTGCACCATAGCATTTTCTTCAAGAGTTTCAGTAAACACTGCAACATCCTTTAAAGTACGTATTTTTTGGATACGTTCATCCTTTGTATCAAAAGTCTTTCCATGGGCCACAGTTATTTTAATTTGCGGATCGAAAGCTGTAAAGAAAGAGGCTACCATATCCTGAAAGCCATTAAACACAGATAGGGTGCAAACCAAAGCAAGTGTAGCAAGGGCAACTCCACAAACGGATATTGCAGAAATTATATTAATAGCGTTATGAGATTTTTTAGAAAAAAGATAACGCTTAGCTATGTAAATAGGAAAATTCACGATATTATTTCAACAAAGAATCAATTTTTTCAATATAGTCAAGCGAATCATCTATAAAGAATTTCAGTTCTGGAATAATCCTCAACTGATGACGTACACGAGTTCCTAGTTCAAAACGAATAGACTTCATGTTATCATTTATATTCTTTACTAACTCAGTTCCTTTGTCTGAAGGAAAAACGCTCAGATATACACGAGCAATACTCATATCAGGACTGATTCTTACTGCACTTACTGAAACCAGAACTCCCTTCATTGATTTTGTCTGCAACAAGAAGATATCACTCAGCTCCTTTTGGAGTAAACGGGCTATTTTATTTTGTCTGGTAGTTTCCATTATTTCTATTTTTTTCTGATAATTGTTAATCCGTCTCTCAACGGTAAAATTACTTTTTCAACTCTTTTATCGAGAGCAATATAATCATTAAAGTTCTTAATCCCAATCGTTTGGTAATCATTACTCTTTGGTTCTTCCAGAACATGACCGTCCCAAAGTGTATTATCAGCTATAATATAACCACCATCAGATAATTTGGAAAGAACCAATTCATAATATTCAATGTAATTTCTCTTATCTCCATCAACAAATGCCAAATCAAAGGTGATATCCATAGAAGGAAGAAGTTGTAAAGCATCACCTATATAAAATTTAATTTTATCTGCTACAGGAGAGTTTTCTAACCATGGACGGGTAAAATCTTCTTGTTCATCATTGATTTCAAAAGTATGAAGCATTCCTCCTTCTTTCAAGCCTTCGGCTAAACATATAGCGGAATATCCACTATATGTTCCAATTTCCAATATATGTTTGGGACGAATCATTTCAACAAACATCTTTAGCATTCTGCCCTGCAAATGGCCTGAAGCCATTCTTGGTCGCAATAATTTCACATGAGTATCTCTGTATAGAGCGTGAAGATAATCTCCTTCGTCGTCAATGTGCTCAAGAATGTACTGTTCTAATGATTCGTCATAAGTATTCATCATTCAAGAAAACTTGGCAACAGATATTTATCTGCTTTCTTTAAAATATCTTCTACTTTATTTATTTCCAGGAATGTAGTACCGCCGCCTTCGCCGTGACTTCCACTAAGATAAGCAACCATATCATCTACAAACACTCTTTTTTCATTCATCAGCAATTTCAAAGCTTCAAAGAAATAAGCCTGAGCATTAGCCTTCTCTTCTTGGAAGATAGGCAAAACACCATAAGAAAGAGCAAGACGACGCATTGCTTTTTCATTGTAGCATATAGCCAGAACAGGGTATTTTCCACGGAAAGCAGCCAAATTTCTTGCTGTTCTACCAGTGTAGCTATCTGTTATAATTGCACGAATATTCATTTTCGCAGTCGCTTTAACTGCTTGCTTAGCTAAGAATTCTGTAACATCCGGATGTTCAGAGAAAGGTATACGTATGTCATTTTCTGCCAATTTATCTTTTTCAGCTTCTTCGGCAATCTTAGCCATAGTCTTCACAGCTTCAACAGGATATTTTCCATAAGCAGTTTCGCCACTTAGCATCAAAGCATCAGTACGATAATAAATAGCATTTGCGATATCTGTAACCTCAGCACGAGTTGGACGAGGATTATTAATCATAGTGTGAAGCATTTGAGTAGCAACAATCACCGGTTTCTTTGCCAATACACATTTGCGGATCAAATCGCGTTGAATACCCGGAATTTTCTCTTGAGGAACTTCAATACCCAAATCTCCTCTGGCAATCATCACACCATAAGCAACTTCCAATATTTCATCGATATTATCTACACCTTCCTGATTCTCAATCTTGGCAATAATCTTAATATCACTGTTATGTTCATCAAGAATCTTTTGAATATCCAAAACATCTTGTTTATTACGTACAAACGAATGAGCAATGAAGTCAATATCCTTTTCAATAGCAAAAAGAATATTCTTTTTATCCTTTTCTGTTAGCGAAGGTAAATTGATACGTACTCCCGGAACATTTACACTTTTTCTGCTTCCCAGAGTTGTTTCATTCATTATTTCAGCTTCAAGATAATCATCACATTTCTTAGTTACGCGCAGATCAAGATCTCCATCATCAATTAGAATTTGGCCGCCTTCTGATAAATCGCGTACAAAATTTGGATATGAAACCGCAATACAATCATGAGTCGTTTCAGCTGAAGGATCGCCAATAATGCGCACCTTTTCACCTATTTTAAAATCTATCGGAGCAGCACAAGCAGTTGTTCTGACTTCTGGACCTTTGGTGTCTATAAGAATAGCAATCTTATTAGAGACTGTTCTAACATTATTGATAATCTCCTCAAGACCTTCAGTTCCAGCATGAGCCGTATTCATACGAACTACATTCATCCCTGCTTCATACAATTTAGTAAGAAAGTCAACATCACAACGTCTGTCTGAAATCGATGCTACAATTTTTGTATGCTTTTTCATAAAAATTAATACGTTTAGTTTTCCTTTATATTTATAATTATACCTTTCATTTTAATTTGGCAAGCAATGCTTCCAAAGCCAAACGATAAGAATCAAGTCCAAACCCACAAATCACCCCAAGACAAGCAACTGAAATCATAGAAACATGACGGAACGATTCGCGAGCATGCACATTAGAGATATGCACTTCTATCACTGGTGATTTAATTGCTCTTATGGCGTCCTGGAGAGCTATTGAAGTATGAGTGTAAGCTCCCGCATTTAGAATAATGCCATCAAAATCAAAACCTACTTCATGAATTTTATTAATCATTTCTCCTTCCACATTTGACTGGAAATATTGGATCTCAATATCCGGATATTTTTCACATAGTTCTTTAAGATAATCTTCAAAAGAAACTGCGCCATAAATAGAAGGCTCACGTTTACCTAATAGGTTGATATTAGGTCCATTTATAATTTGTATTCTCATAAAATCAACAATTCTACTTAATTCAATATCTTTGCGTGGACTATTTATCAAGGTGCAAAGGTAGAAAAAAGAAATGGAAATAAATAATAAAAGAGATAATAAGGACAAAAACAGACTGTTAATAAAGAAATATGAGCAGTATTTACTCTTAGAGAAGGGCTATTCAAGGAATACCCTGGATGCTTATTTGAGCGATTTAGATAAGCTACTTAGCTTTTTAA
>JGI20225J20221_1003505_pt1 | contig 16436 bp, 16 predicted proteins | sample BioMet4_FD_20221 | JGI IMG/M metagenome (IMG submission 20221) | reverse complement strand
ATAATATAAAGTAAATAATATAACAATGAACCAAACAAGAAATCATCCTTATCAGAAAGTGTAACATCATTAGTCTTTATATATCGAATGTCAGAACCTAACACTTTAAGATCCTCTTTATTAGTAAAGTTAGCTATTACCTGATCTGCATTACCAGCACCTTTCACTACATTCAGGTCATATTCCTGAGATCTGAGAGTTTTATAAGAATTTGAATTCGTATCAAAATAAGTAAGATTTGCAGCTGGAATCTTATAATTTCCTGCATAGCGAGGAATTACGAGATATTCAATCACTTTACTTCCAGACAATCCACTTTTAGTAAGAGTAAACTTATTAGTAACTTTCGGATCATAAACCTCAAAATCTTTAGGGAATTCAATTTTAGGAGTCTCAATTAATTTAAGATTACCTACACCCGAGATTGTTAATTTGATAGTTACAGCATCGTTAGTTTTCACATTTTTTGAGTTGATTGAAGATGAAAGGGTAAATCCTCCTACTCCACCGCAGAAATTGGCAGGTTTACCACCAGGTAAAGCTTTCACATCTACAGTAATCTGAGGAGTTACAACTGTTTTCTTCACCTCCATAACATTTGATCCTCCATTAAAGAAAGCATCAAGCGGATCATCTGTTCGCATAACTTTTGCAATTGACGCATCAAATCTTGCAGGATTAATAGTCAATTTACCGGTTTGCTGTGGAAAAAGAACAAACTGTCTGTACACTACAGAGTTATAATTTCTTCCCTTATAGCGTTCCATAGTAAACTGTTTTGTTTGAGGTAGTTCAACTTCCTGTGATTGGAAACCTTTAAAGTCAGGCAATTTAACATTATCAAAACCTCTTAAATCGACCAGAGTATAGACTTTATAAGTAAGTACAAGTGCTTCCTGTTCGTAAACATTCGTTTTATTTACAGAACCTACAATAATCAAATCGTTTGCAGAAATCTTAGCTCCTGAAGAGGAACGAGAAGCTCTGCCAGAAGAAGAACCAGCGTTAGCATTACTTTGGTCTGCAGGGAGCACCCTGATTCTTAAAGCATTTGAAGTTATAGGCTTGCCAGCAGCAACAATACTTGCCGGAGTTATAGCAAAGGTTCCTTTTGTACTAGCCATTACCGTAAAAGTATAGGTAATGGAGCTTACAGTGGATCCTTTTCCGTTCACATATTGCGAACTAGTCATTCTCGACTCATACGGACCAGCTAACACATCGAATCCTTTCATTGCAGAAGCTCTAAAGCTCTTTACATCTTGTGTATTTACCGTGTAAGTAATTCTAAATTGATCACCAACAGCTACTGCCTCCGGAGCTTCTGCCACCAACCTTACGTTATCGGCAAAACTATTAATTCCGGGAACCAGTAAAATAACGAATAAGAAAATCAGTTTCCTCATTGCTTATATTTTATTATTATCCTTTATTTATTATACTACCAATCTTTATCCAGGTTTCTGCCTTGATTTCTTAATTGTTTCTTAGCTTTTTCCTGAAGTTGTTTCTCATCTTGCATCGCAGCATTCAGCAGTTGTTCAGCATTCTCTTTTGACATCTGATTCTTATTCTGCTGAGGTTTAGGCTGCTGTTTTTGTTTATCGTCTTTATTCTTCTGATCTTGTTTATTCTTGTTGTCTTGCTTCTTCTGTTTGTCTTTATCCTTATTTTTATCTTTATTTTTGTCTTTATTCTTATCCTGATTCTGTTGATCCTTCAGCATTTTCATAGCCAAAGCCAGGTTATATCTGGTTTCATCATCCTTAGGATTGTTTCTCAAAGATTGCTTATAAGCCTGCACTGCTTCTTTATAATGCTTAGCAGATTGATACAACACACCGGCATTATGATAGATTTTAGCAAGCTTAGTCTTGTTTTTTTCAGATTTAGAAGCTGCGGTATATTGTTCCATTGCATTTTTCAATTTACCTTGCTGAGAGAGTGTATTTCCCAGGTTATATAAAGCTTCTGTAGAATTAGGATTAAGCTCTAAAGCCTTCCGATAATTAACCTCAGCCTGCAGAAAGAGACTATCATTAAACAATCGGTTTCCTTTCCGGATATAATCCCTCTCGGTCTTTTGGGCAAAAGATGCACAATTGGCCAAAAGAAGGAAAGCTATAAAAATAATATATTTAATCTGTGACATCTCTCTACTATATCTTAAACAGTTTAATATTCTTGAATAATGGATTCTTACGTTCCAGCAACAACAAATCAGCTATCAACAGAAGTAAAATTATCCATGCAACTCCCTGAAATTGTTCGTCAAAATCAGAATATGCATTACTTTCAATATCTGATTTAGCCATTTTATCAATTTCACTGATTAATGCCTTCTGAGCAGTATTTGAATTATCAACCCGTGCATATATACCTTTGCCTGCAATAGCCAACTCCTTACACATAGATTCATTCAAACGAGTTACAATAACATTTCCCTGTCTGTCTTTACGGAAATTATTTGTTCCCGGAACAGGAATAGGTGCTCCATCAGGAGAACCGACTCCAAGCACATGCACAATAATCCCTGCCTTTTGTGCAGCTTTTACAGCTTCTAAAGCACCATCTTCGTGATTTTCACCATCGGTAATAAGTACAATAGCTCTACCGACTCCTTCCTGAGGAGTAAAGCTATGTGTAGCCAAATCTACGGCAGTACCAATTGCTGTTCCTTGTCTGGAAATTAAATCGGGAGTAATTGTCTCCAGAAACATTTTAGCTGAAATGTAATCGCTTGTAATAGGCAATTGTGTATAGGCATCTCCTGCAAATACAATCATACCCACTTTGTCCTGATCGAATCCATCAACCAGCTTAGACACCAACATTTTTGATTTCTCTAAACGGCTTGGAGTAACATCTTCAGCAAGCATTGAATTAGAAATATCTAATGCAATAATCACCTCAACTCCACTCCTTTTTACTTTATTTAGTTTTGTGCCAAACTGAGGACGAGCTATAAGAACAATAGTCAGCGCCAAAGCACTTAATACTAACCAGAATTTTACGTCAGGACGATATTTTGAGACATCAGGCATAAGCTGAGCCATCAATTCCGGATCACCAAACTTTTTAATTGCTTTCCTCCTCTTAAAGTTGGAATACAAGTAAAAAGCCACAATAAACGGCAATATTATAAGTAGATATAAATATGTCGGGTCTGCAAATCGAAACATAGTTTATCTTGTTTTTATTATGGAATTTTCTTTAATACAGAGTTACGCAAAAGTATTTCACTAAGAATACACAAGAGTAATATCAATGCAAATGGCTGATAATTTTCCTGTCTCTTACTAAATGCCTTAACATTTAACTTGGTTTTCTCCAGCTTATCAATTTCCTGATAAACTTCTTTCAACTTAGAAGTACTTGTTGCACGAAAATATTTACCGTCGGTAGTTGATGCTATCTGTGACAATGTTGATTCATCAAATTCAACAGGAACATTAATGTACTGTACACCGGCAGCCGTTGGATACGGGTATGGAGCCATTCCATTTGTTCCTACGCCAACAGTATAAACCCTGATACCAAAGCTCTTAGCTATTTCGGCAGCTGTCAATGGAGATATTTCACCTTTATTGTTCGAACCATCAGTTAGCAGAATAATTACTTTGGATTTTGCTTTACTGTCCTTCAAACGAGTAACAGCATTCGCAATACCCATACCAATAGCAGTACCATCTTCAATCAATCCACATTTAATATTCTGGAAAAGATTAAGTAAAACGGCATGATCTACTGTCAACGGACATTGAGTAAAACTTTCGGCTGCAAAGAGTGTCAGACCGATATTATCATTAGGGCGACCGTTGATAAATTCTGTTGCAACTTCTTTCGCCGCTTCCAAACGGTTTGGCTTAAGATCTTCTGCCAGCATGGTAGATGAAATATCAATATCGAGCATGATATCAATACCTTCAGTCTCTGTATTCTTCCAGCTATTTGTGGTTTGCGGACGTGCAAGAATCAGTACCAACATTACAAAAGCAATAACCCTAAGAATGAATGGCGCGTGAAGCAGATAAATCTTATAACTTTTTGGCGCATGTGCATATACCCTTGTATCGGAAACCTGAAGAGATGCTTCATTTTTCCGTTGCTTCAGGATATACCACATGATATAAGGTATAAGAAGTATCAGCAGAAATAAATAATGTATATTAGCAAATATCATTTTTCTATTGTTTTATATCACATTTATAAGAACATATCGGTCAGCCTCATAACAATGTATGCCAAAATGGCCAGTACAGAAGCACACAATATGACAATTCCAAAGATCAATAGAGTCTTTGCTCTGCGTGAACGTTTTTCTTCAACAGTAATTTCAGTTGGAACAGGCTTCTTATCAAGAGATTCTTCATCCTTTGTATCATTAATAAAAGCTATTGCATTCAACAAGTTAGAATCATTTTCATTCATCATTGGGTCGTGCTTAGCAAACTTAACAAGGTCTGCCGTTAAAAACAGCTCTTTCAAATCTCTGATGTCCTTAGCTTCAACTTCCATCAGCTTATCAATAATCTCTGAAGAGGTCATTTCCATCGCATTGAAACCGAAACGATCCTGAATGTATGTACGTAAAGTATCGGTCAATTCGGTATAATACTCTTTAGAGCGACCTTTCTGCCAAACTTTTTCTGTCTTTATACGCTCTATTTCCTTCATAGCCAGCTGGTGAGGAGGAAGTTTTGGTTCAATCTTAATATGCTTGATAATAGGTTTATTATCTCTGTAACGGACAATAAAGTATATAATCAGGAACATTAATGGAATTGCCAATATTGAAAGGAATATCACTCCGGCCCAATCACTCCACATAAACGGCGGATTCATCACACCTTTTTGAGGAAAGAACTGATCAGGATGAGCCAAATCAACTTTTGGAGAGTATACTTTTAATGCTAGAGATTTTGATTTATAGACTTGCTTTCCTACCATAATACTGAAAGGCGGAATATAATAAAGCGCAGAGTCGAAAGAAGTTATAATGTATTTCTGAGTAATCAGTAAACGCTGATTATTGTTCAGAAACTGAGTATCGGGCTTTGCAACTTCAAGAACTTCTATTCCTTTTATCAGACTATCGGTGAAATGGGGGAAAACAGCTTTCTGTTTAGCATCAAGACTTACCTGCAGCTGAATTGTGGCTTGTTCTCCAATCATTATCTGCAATGAGTCAATTGTTGCATCGACAGTAACAGATTGAGCTGCAATCTTCTGCGGTGCAAAAGAGAACAACATTGAACAGCCCAGCGCAATTAAGAATTTTCTGCTTTTCAATAATGTGTAATTGCTCATTTCGTATTAATTTCTTTTAGCAAACAAGTTCAACAATGCTTTCACATAATCCTCGTCTGTACGAACAGAAACCGAGTCTACATTACTCTTTGTAAATGTTTCACTAAGAATATTCTGTTTCTTCATCCACCACTCCCGATGTGCTTTACGTAATGCAACAGATGATGTGTCAATCCATTGTTCATGACCGGTTTCGGCATCCTTCACTTTCATCAGACCAACCGATGGAAGTTCTGCCACTCGCCTGTCAAAAACCTGAATAGCAACCAAATCGTGTTTACGATTAGCAATCGTTAGAGCATTTTTAAAATCAGAGTTATCGATAAAATCGGATATAACAAACGCAGTACATCTTTTCTTGATGGCATTCGTAAGATATTCCAGCCCCATTTTAATGTTTGTTCTACGACTGGTTGCCTGAAAATCTATCAGCTCCCGAATGATAAACAGAATATGTTTCCTACCCTTCTTTGGAGGAATAAACTTTTCTATCTTGTCCGAGAAAAAGATTACACCGATTTTATCATTATTCTGAATAGCAGAAAAAGCAAGGGTGGCAGCTATTTCAGTTACCATATCTTTCTTCATCTGCTTTACAGTTCCAAATTCAAGACTACCCGACACATCGATAAGGAGCATAACAGTNAGNTCACGTTCTTCCTCAAACACTTTTACATAAGGTTTGTGGAAACGTGCTGTTACGTTCCAGTCAATATCACGGATATCATCGCCATACTGGTATTCACGAACCTCAGAGAATGCCATTCCTCGCCCTTTAAAAGCAGAATGATACTGCCCGGCAAAGATATTATTCGACAATCCCCGAGTTTTTATTTCAATATGACGAACTTTTTTTATAAGTTCATTAGCTTCCATACGACTAAGGCACCTCTACCTTATTAAGAATCTTGCTTACTATTTCGTCTGATGTAATATTACTTGCTTCTGCTTCATAAGTCAGTCCGATACGGTGACGAAGTACATCGTGAGCAATTGCACGAACGTCTTCAGGAATTACGTATCCGCGTCTCTTAATGAAAGCATAAGTACGAGCTGCAAGTGCCAGATTTATTGAAGCACGTGGAGATCCACCGAAGCTGATCATTTCTTTAAGTTCGTTCAAACCGTACTTTTCTGGATAACGTGTAGCAAACACTATATCAACAATATATCTTTCAATTTTTTCGTCCAGATAAACGTCGCGAACAACATTTCTTGCCTCTATAATTTCGTCAGCGCTAAGTATTGGCTTAACATCAAATTTAGCTCCACTGATATTCTGGCGAATAATTAGTTTTTCTTCTTCTTGTTTTGGATAATCAATAACCACCTTCAGCATAAAACGGTCTACCTGTGCTTCAGGAAGCATATAAGTACCTTCTTGTTCAATCGGGTTCTGAGTAGCAAGTACCAGGAATGGTTCCGGAAGTTTAAAAGTAGTTTTGCCCAGAGTAACCTGTCTTTCCTGCATTGCTTCAAGAAGAGCACTCTGAACTTTTGCCGGAGCACGGTTTATTTCATCAGCTAATATGAAATTAGCAAAGATAGGTCCTTTCTTTACAACGAAAGTTTCGTCTTTCTGACTATAAATCATGGTACCAACTACGTCGGCCGGCAACAAGTCGGGCGTAAATTGAACACGGCTATATTTTGCATCAATCAAAGAAGCCAGTGTTTTAATTGCCAATGTTTTTGCAAGCCCTGGTACACCTTCAAGAAGAACGTGTCCNTCAGACAATAATCCAATCAACAAAGACTCTACTAAATGTTTTTGTCCCACAATTACCTGATCCATCCCCATCATGAGGTTGGTCACAAATGCGCTTTGTTTTTCAATCCGTGCATTCAACTCACGAATATCAATTGATTCGGCCATAATTTTTNGGCTATATTTTGCATCAATCAAAGAAGCCAGTGTTTTAATTGCCAATGTTTTTGCAAGCCCTGGTACACCTTCAAGAAGAACGTGTCCGTCAGACAATAATCCAATCAACAAAGATTCTACTAAATGTTTTTGTCCCACAATTACCTGATCCATCCCCATCATGAGGTTGGTCACAAATGCGCTTTGTTTTTCAATCCGTGCATTCAACTCACGAATATCAATTGATTCGGCCATAATTTTTTTATAATACTTATTGTTTTTACTTTTATAAATAAAGAAAAAGACTTTTAGAAAAGAGTTGTTCTTTTCGAGTTCCAAAAATACTCTTTATAATTTAGTACAGCAACTAAATTTTATTAAAAAAAGATGCATAGTGTTTAGATTTTGGATGATTGGGCAGCAAAGTGATAAAACATAAGGTTTAAAAGAGATTCCCTTGTACAAAAGAATGAAATCTTTTGTACAAGGGAATTAATTGTTTTGTACAGAACATTGCATTCTTTTGTACAAGCATGCAATAACTTAATCTGTAGAAATTATTTCTTTGAACGTAAGTTCGGAATTTTCAGAACAGTTCCGGCAGGAACATTATCCTCATCCTTTATCACTTTCTGATTATGCTTCAAAATTAGTGTCCATAAATCCTTGGAATTATAGAATTGTTGTGATATTCTCACTAGCGATTCACCCTTTTTCACGGTATATGTACTCTTAGTTCCAGCAATTGTATAGTCATTTGGATTAAGTTTCTCGAGAACTTTCTTTTCTTTCGAATCAGTAGCTTCAGCTTTCTCATTAGCTTTAGCAGACTCTTTTACTGCAACAGGTTCTTTATCTTTCTTTTTAGATTCTGCCAGAACTTTTTCTGCTTCGGCAACAGCTCTTTTAGCTTCAGCTTCAGCATTCTTTGTCTCCGTATCAGTCAATCGGGCCATATCCTTTTTGTCTGCAGAAGGAATAGTATCAGGCACTGGCACAGCAGCCTCCTTTTTCACCGGAACAGAATCAACTTTAGTTGAATCTATAGCCGTTTTTTCAGTAGAAGCAGGAACCATACTCATTACAAAATCAGGATTGTATATATAAGTAAATACGGCTACCGCAAAAACTGAAAGAAAAGCAATCATAGCAACAAAGTAGTAAATAGTCATTTTAGAACTCTGACTACTAGCTATAGCTTCTTGTTGCACTTTCTCAGCTTTGGCTTTTAGAATCAATTCTTCGATCAATGCGCCACTTTGTTTAGGAGCACTTTCTTCCTCAGCTTTCTCTGCAAGCGTTTCTTTTGGAGCAGACATCTCTTTAGGAACAAACGTCTCTGTTGAAGTAGGCACTTCTCTCGGTGCAATCACTTCTTTTTGAGCAGATTCCTCTTTTGAAACAAACGTCTCTTTTGGAGTCGGTTCTTCTTTTGGTATAACAGCCAACGATTCTTTTGATTTTACTATCAAATCCTCTTTAGCTGCTTCTGTATCATGAGATACAATTGCTTTCTTCTCCTTAGATTTTATCTCCAGAGCCTGAGAAATAAACTCCGCCAAAGTAGCAGGAGCCTGAGGTTTCTCTACAACTTCAGCATTTTCAGCCTTCGTAGGAACCTCTTCGTGCTTTCCTTTTAAAGGAACAATTTTCTCTAACACTGCAGCTATTACAGGTTCATCCTCTATATTTTCTTCTATTGTATCTGAGATTGCTTCTACTGATTGAATAGAAGATTCTTCTTCATGCACTTCTTTACTCAGGCCAGAAATATCTTTTGATTTAATCGGTTCTTTCTGCTGTATTTCAGTAGCTATTGTTTCTACACTCTCAGGAGATGTGGCAGTTTCTTTATCTATTTCAGCAGACGATTTTGAAATTTCATCTTCTGCTCCAGTTATCTCTTGTTGATTATCAGCATTTACAGATGAGTTATTCTCCGAAGATGAACTATTCTCCTCTATTACGTTAGTCGTTGTAGGTTGAACTTTTTCCGGTTCTTCTGATTGCATAGAAGAAGTAAGATCTTTACTTTCTCCATTATTAGAAGAAATCTCGTTTTCTTCTTCAAAAGAAACACCGGTTTCATCTTCATTATCAGAGATTTCATCGGTAACACTCATACCTTCAAAGTCGACCCCTTCATTTAAAATAACCGTTTCAAAATGAGAAAAAGGCTTATTTATCTGATCGCGAAGGCTGGCTTCTGGTGTAAACGAAATCTTTGTATGTCCTTGTATTTGAAATCTCTCTCCAGTGTTAACATTTACACTTTCGCGACTATCAACATCTATCAGCTTGAAAGTACCAAAACCTTTAATCTTTACATACTTATCGGTTTCAAGTGCTTTTTCAATAAGAGCAAAAAATTCCTTTAGAAAGTTCTCAGCATCCTTCTTGCTTAGCCCTTTCTTTTCGGCAAATAAATCTATCAAATTCTGTATGTTTATTCTTTCACCCATAATCTCAAGATTTATTTAAACTTATCTTTAATTACATTGCTCGGTTTAAAGTTTATCACGAGCTTTGGTGGCACAAGCATTCGTTGTTTAGTAGCAGGATTTACTGATATTCGTTCTAATTTCTTTTTTACGTCGAACGTTCCAAATCCTTGAACAACAACAGTATTTCCTTCCTGCAATTGTTCTGACACAACAGAAACGGCAGAAGAAACCATGTCTGATATCTCTTTTGCCGAATAACCCAATCTACCGGATAATTCTGTGATAAATTCTTTATTGTTCAATGTTTTTCAGTTTTTTTAAAGCGACTGCTATATTAGTAAATATCTATTAATTAAGCAATTAAAATCCAATAAAAATACAATTATTTAATTACTTCTGCATAAAGATCAAAATCATCGGCATCGTTTATCTTAACTTGATAAAAATCTCCAATTTCAAGCTTTTCATCGCCTGCCAATATCAGAACTTCAGGATCTACTTCGGGAGAATCAAATTCTGTACGTCCGATATAATATTCACCTTCTTTTCGATCAATAATTACTTTAAAGCACTTTCCAATCTTAGAAGCACTCAGTTCGGCAGAAATTCCTTGTTGAATTTCCATCAATTCATCGAGTCTTTGCTGCTTAACTTCCTGAGGAATAGAATCTTCGTAATTATTAACAGAATAGGTTCCCTCCTCTTCTGAGTATGTAAAAGCTCCCATTCTATCGAATCTTACATGCTTAACAAACTCTTTCAGTTCTTCAAAGTCTGCTTCAGTTTCTCCCGGATGCCCAACCATTAAAGTTGTGCGCAGGTGTATTCCTGGCACCTCTTTGCGGAATTGCTCCATTAAAGTATAGGTCTCAGCTTTAGTAACATGCCTTTTCATCATAGATAACACATTATCGCTAATGTGCTGCAAAGCAATATCCATATACTTACATACATTATCGCGCTCACGCATTACACGGAATAAATCTGTAGGGAAATGAGCCGGATAAGCATAGTGAAGACGAATCCATTCTACACCCGGAATATCAGAAATCTTCTCGATTAATTCGGGAAGCATTTGTTTCTTGTAAAGATCAACACCGTAATATGTAAGCTCCTGAGCTATCACCTGGAATTCTTTAACTCCATTCCCAACAAGGTATCTAACCTCGTCAAGTATATCCTCCATGGTTCTTGAAACATGGCACCCTGTAATAATAGGAATTGCACAATAAGAACATTTTCTGTCACAGCCTTCGGATATCTTTAAATAGGCATAATGCTGAGGAGTAGTAAGCGAACGTTCTATATGAATGCGTTCATCATATACTTTCCCAAGATCCTGAAGCAGGTTCTTCCAGTCGAACTTGCCATAAAACTTATCTACAGCAGGAATTTCAACTGCTAATTCTTTTAAATATCGTTCAGAAAGACATCCCATAACATACAGTTTCTTCAATCGTCCTTCTTCTTTCGCCTGAGCGAATTCCAATATCATGTTTATGGATTCCTCCTTGGCATCGCCAATAAACCCACATGTATTGATTACAGCAATCTCTCCTTCCGGCGATTCTGAATCATGTGTTACGCTATAACCATTCTTTTCCAGCTGGCGAATCAGCTGTTCAGAATCTACTAAATTTTTAGAACATCCAAGTGTAACTAAATCAATCGTATTTTTTCTCATTAATTATCTCCAAATAATGAATCAACAAATTCTTTTTTGCGGAAAACCTGCAAATCCTCCATTCCTTCACCTAACCCAATGTACTTAACCGGAATCTTAAACTGATCTGAAATACCAATTACAACACCACCTTTAGCAGTGCCATCAAGCTTAGTAATAGCCAGAGATGAAACTTCAGTAGCCAAAGTAAACTGTTTAGCTTGTTCAAAAGCATTTTGTCCGGTAGAGCCATCTAACACCAATAATACTTCATGAGGAGCATCTGGAACGACTTTCTTCATTACGTTCTTTATCTTGGTTAGNTCATTCATTAAGTTTACTTTATTGTGTAAACGTCCGGCAGTATCAATAATAACCACATCAGCATTGTTNGCCACGGCAGAGTTTAAAGTNTCATAAGCAACAGAAGCAGGATCTGCTCCCATTTTTTGTTTAATCACCGGTACTCCAACTCTATCTCCCCAAATAACTAGCTGTTCTACTGCTGCTGCACGGAAAGTATCTGCAGCTCCAAGATAAACAGACTTGCCAGCTTTTTTAAATTGATAAGCCATTTTACCAATCGTAGTTGTCTTACCAACTCCATTAACACCAACCACCATGATAACGTATGGNTTTTTATCTGTTGGTGTGGTAAAATCCTCAAGATCTTCNGAATTATTTTCCATCAATAATGCGGCAATCTCTTCCTTNAGAATCTTATTTAATTCCTGTGCATTTACATATTTATCGGAAGCAGCTCTTGCTTCAATTCTTTTGATAATATTCAAGGTTGTTTCAACCCCAACATCCGAGGTTATTAAAACTTCTTCCAAATTATCCAGAACTTCATCATCTACTTTTGATTTTCCAGCTACAGCTCTAGCAATCTTACTAAAGACATTTTCTTTGGTTTTAGACAATCCCTTATCTAGAGTCTCTTTCTTTTCTTTGGAGAAAAAACTTAAAAATCCCATGTTGATTATAATTAGTAATATATTATGCTACAAAGATATAATAAATACACATGGCAGCAAAAAAAAACTTCCCCTCATTTTTGTGAATGAGAGGAAGTTTTTGTCTGTGCCACAAAGACAAAGACTATTATTTTTTGAAAAAGTCCTGAACTTTTTCATTAGGTACCATTTGTTCATCAAAAGCGTAAGCTCCAGTTTTAGGAGATTTTACCATTTTGATAACCTTAGTATAAGAACGACCTTCTTTGGTTCCTTCGTGCAAACTTGCTACTGTTTTCTTTGCCATGGTTTATCTCTTATTTAATTTCTTTGTGAACTGTTACTTTCTTTAAGATTGGATTGTATTTCTTCAATTCAATTCTTTCTGTAGTATTTTTTCTATTCTTTGTAGTAATATAACGTGAAGTACCCGGCATACCACTATCCTTGTGTTCTGTACACTCAAGAATAACCTGTACTCTATTACCTTTTGCTTTCTTTGCCATAAGTCAATTTCTCCTAAAATTAAGCAATTATTTTAATGCTTTTCCAATCACAAAACCCTTTAGAAACTGCATCGTTCAACGCTGCATCTAAACCTTTCTTATTAATAGTGCGTAAACCAGCAGCACTAATGCTTAAGCTAATCCAGCAATCTTGTTCTACATAGTAGAACTTCTTAGTAAACAAGTTCACATCAAATGTTCTTTTAGTTCTTCTTTTTGAGTGTGAAACATTGTTGCCAATCATGGCTTTCTTTCCGGTAATTTGACAAATCTTCGACATTTCTATCTTATTTTTATAGTTTTCTTACTAGTACTTTCCAAACAGGGCACAAAGTAAGTGAATTTATCAATATAAAACAAGTATTTTACGATTTAATTCACAATTAAACTGCAAATATTCTTCATTTTAGAAGTTTTTGGAGTAATAAAAGAGCATTGTTTGTTGCACGTTCCACATTCAGATCTCTCCCAAAATCAACAACTTGCTTCGAAGTCAGAATTGTTTTACCATGAGCAGCAGCAATCCAAACAGTTCCAACCGGCTTTTCCTCTGTTCCTCCATCAGGCCCGGCAACCCCTGATACAGCAACCGCACAGTCAGTTTTTAGCGCATTCATCGCACCAATTACCATTTCTTTTACAACTTCTTCGCTAACAGCTCCAAACTTTTCTAAAGTTTCATTAGAAACATTAAGCAGTTCATGCTTAACTTCGTTGGCATATGCTACAATACTTCCTTTAAAATAAGCAGAGCATCCCGGAACTGATGTAATCTTCGCAGCAATATTCCCTCCGGTACAGCTTTCTGCTGTAGCGAAAGTCAGATTCTTATCCTTAAGCATCTCTCCAATAATCTCTTCTAACGGAGAATCATTTTCATCGAGTATATTCTCTCCCAGAATATCATAGAGTTTTGCCCCCTCTGCAAGTACTACAGCTCTTATTTCTTCTTCATTATCCCCTCTTCCGGTGAGCCGTAAACGAACAATACCCGATTTTGGCAAATAAGCAAGCTTAATACACTCCGGCAAATTATTCTCCCAATCAGTCAAAGCAATGGCCAGAGCCGATTCGGGATAATTTTTCACTGAATAGGTCTTATGAACAATAGCCTTCATTTCAAAGCGAGCGCAAAGTCTTGGAATAANTTCCTCAGTCATATTAAATTTCATTTCCTGAGGTACACCAGGCATTGAAACCAGAATCTTTCCGTNCTTTTCAAACCAACTAACAGAAGCCGTTCCTACTTTNTTNTTTATNACNGTACAATCNTTAGGAACCAATGCCTGAGCCTGATTCAAAGGGTTCAGTGTTATTCTGTTTGCNAGAATTCTTTTTATATTTTCAAANACTTCTTCACTAAATACAAGNTCNGTACCAAAGTATTTACATAGAGTATGTTTGGTTATATCATCTTTAGTTGGGCCCAATCCACCAGTCATTAAAACAACATCAGCCCTTTTCATCGCAGAATCTACAGCACCCGTAATTTCATCCTCTCTATCTCTTACCGAAGTAACGCGAATTACTTCAAATCCAACGTTATTGAGTGCTTTTCCCATCCAGGCAGAGTTCGTATCAACAACCTGCCCAATAAGCAACTCGTCACCTACTGTAATAATTTCTACAAACATAGTTTTCGTCTTTTACATTGTTACCCTTGAAAAGGCTGGTAAATCCATCGGGCAAAAGTCTTTATCTAAATATTTATAATACCCTGTTATAGCAATCATTGCCGCATTATCAGTAGTGTAGCTAAATTTAGGAATATAAATCTTCCAGCCATATTTTTCGGCATGTTCACGGAAAGCATTGCGGAGTCCATTATTCGCAGATACTCCGCCAGCTATTGCCACTTCTTTAATTTTATAATCCTTTGCAACCTTGCGAAGCTTACTCATCAGAATATCAACAACAGTTGCCTCCAGCGAAGCCGCCAAATCATTTTTATGATGCTCTATAAAATCCGGATCTTCTTTCAGATAGTCACGTAAAGAGTACAAGAAAGAAGTCTTTAACCCACTAAAGCTATAGTCATAGCCCGGAATCTGAGGCTTATTAAATGCAAAAGCCTTTGGATTTCCCTGACGNGCCAATCTGTCAATAATTGGTCCNCCTGGATAGCCAAGCCCCATCACTTTAGAACATTTATCAATAGCTTCACCCGCAGCATCNTCAATTGTCTGACCAAGNACNGTCATATCATTGTATGCTTTTACCAGNATAATCTGAGANTTACCTCCNGANACAAGNAAGCAAAGAAATGGNAATTTAGGATGNTCCGTAGCTTCATCTTTTTCTTTAATAAAATGAGCTAAAACATGNCCATTCAAGTGATTAACATCCANCATTGGAATATTTAAAGAACGGGCAAATCCTTTTGCAAAAGAAACTCCTACCAACAATGACCCCATCAAACCTGGACCACGCGTAAAGGCAACAGCACTCAGTTCTTCTTTAGTAATATTTGCTCTTTTCAAAGCTTCNTTAACTACAGGGACAATATTTTGNTGATGNGCTCTTGAAGCNAATTCGGGTACTACCCCGCCATACGATTCATGCACAGCCTGACTGGCTACAACATTCGACAACAGTACCCCATCTTTGATAACTGCAGCAGAAGTATCATCACAAGATGATTCTATTCCTAATATAATTGTACTCATATTTTCATAATCTTTTTGCACTGCAAAAGTACTGTTTTTTATTGCCTATATTCAACAAAATTCAACACACGCATTTTATAAAAAATTCCAATCCCTTTCAGAATTCTACTTCAGACAAATAAAAAACTGTCTATTTTAGCATAAACGATATTTTCACAATTATACTGATTAATGAAAATAATAGTCAGCCATCCCTTCATCTCGATCTTTTACTACATCCGTTGAGTATCTTCGTTAGACAAAGGCTCGAAATGGAGGTCGCCCAAAAGTGGCGGGCTCGCGTATAGGGATAAAACGCTCCTACCACCTATTTACCTGTATCGAATAATCATTATTGCTTTAAAAAGGTTGGCGAGTGAGGAGGTGTGTGTGCCCGTGAAAAATTTGCATGGCAGCATATTTGCACTATGATCACAAAGATGAGGGGTAGGCCTCAGTGACCAGGCGCTTACAGAGTTGTTGCAAACCAGGGGGTCATGCTGCTTTGTTAAGCGACGCAGTAACGTAGCAGACGATACACTTAAAGTCGGCAACAAGCCGGCAGGTAACTATACAAGAGATGACCGCAAGGGGAACTATTTGAATGAGCATCGAAAACTCTTTTAGAAGATGTCCAGAACCGATTCCTACACACAACTCTCCAGATTCGGCGAAAATCAGGGAAAATAACCTTGTTATGTCTGGTGGAATCCGTGTTTTTAGAAGGCACTGACTTTGTAATGCGATGCCTTTTAAAGTGGAACACAGCGGGAAACCTGCTTAGTATGTCAAGGGAGAAATTCCCAAGCAGCAGCCCTTCAGATGAGCGTACCATACTAAGTGCAGGGGCCGGACGTTCCGTAGTAGTTAGACAGTTTTTCTGTAATGAATGGATGCGAAGGGAAGCACTTATCGGCAAATACACTTTAACAACTATTAAATTATAGGGGATTTGCCAATGCAAATGCAACCTTCATGAGATTTAAAGTATTTAAAACTTATGGCAAGCTTTCAGGAGAGTGAAAGCACATGGGAGTGCGGGATGATG
>JGI20225J20221_1002098_pt2 | contig 16451 bp, 16 predicted proteins | sample BioMet4_FD_20221 | JGI IMG/M metagenome (IMG submission 20221) | reverse complement strand
GCAGGGGTCAAGGGGCGGCGCCCCTGGTCAGGGGGGAGTCCGGGAGGGCGACGGCCCCTCCCGGGCCGCCGGAGGCACATTTCCATGACCGCCATACACCGATTGCCAAACCTCCGCCTAATCCGCAGTACCCTCCGCCCCCGGCCGGGTCGAAAACAGCCTTCCAGGTGGTGGTGGAAAGGACCGACCTGTTACATCGTGGCCGACCGCCCGCTGCCCAAGATCGCCGGCCATCGTTCCGGGAACTGCGTGCCGCGCTAACGGCCTACCTGCTCCTGGCACCCCGGCTTCCGGGAAAACGCCTGGGGTTCCCGTCGCCGTGGCCCCCGCCGAGGCGCCCCCCCTCGTCCGCCTCCATGGCCGGATGCCGCCGCCCGGGTTTTCGGCGTCGGCGCCCCGATGGGCCCGCCGTGGCCGAGCCCATGTCCCCAGGGCCGTGGCCGACCGCCTGGCCGCCACCTTGCCCGAACCTGTCTGGTGGAAAACGGTCGGCGATATCGTCATGCGTCGACGGTGCCGCGTACGGTCGCCCTTTCTGGGCCCAGGCCCGCCGGCCGGCGCCCGGCTGGGGCCTCTCTGTTCCCCCGGGCCGGCTGCCGGCGGCGTGTGCGCCTCCCTTCGTGCCACGGGTCGGCCCGTCCCCTGTCCCCTGGGCCGGGCCGATCATGGTCACACCGTTGGTGGCCGGACCACGGCCGGTTTTGGCCGACGCCGCCGCCACCGCCCTGAGGCACAACCTGCATAGTTACGGGGGCCTAGGGACATGGACCGGCTGTGCTGGCCCGCCGCGCCCGGCATGCGCCGCCGGGGCGTGCGCGGGGCGTTCGTCCAGCTCGGGGAGCTGGTCGGCCTGGTCGGCGACATCGAACTGGTGGCGCTTGAAGAAGAATGAACATGCCTCCGGCGGCCGGGGCCGGACGCCCGGCTGGCAGGCCTGCTGCCCCCGGCCCCCTCGCATCGAAGACGCGTTTCTACCTATGGCCCCGCGCAGGGGGCCTGGGGGGAATGATTCCCCCCAGCGGGTCCAGGGCGGCGCCCTGGCGGTGAGGGTCCGGGAGAGGCAGCGCCTCGCCCGGCCGCCGGAGGCATAAAAAAAACGAACGCCGGGCAGTGCTGTCCGGCGTTCGCGGCCCGCAGCGGCCTCCCCCTAGCATCCAATTTTTCGAGCGCGCTAGGCCTTGATGCTTTCGATGGTCCGTTCCAGTTCCCGTCCGAGGGGAGTGCGCAGGGAAAGATGCCGTTCCAGGGCAGTGATGCCCTTGACCACGGTGGAATGACGGCGATTAAAGCGGGTGCCGATGTCGGCCAGCGAGAGGTCGGTATGCTGCCGGGCCAGAAGAAAGGCGGTGTTCCTGGCCAGAACCAACTGCCGCTTGCGGGATTTGGAGCTGAGCTGCTCCGGGGAAAGGTGGTAGACGTCGCAGACGTAGTCCACGATGTCGTCCAGATTGAGCGGCCGGGCCTCCAGGTCGTAGTTGCGCAGAACGTCCCAGGCCAAATCCATGGAAATGCGACAATTGAGCAGTTTGGCCTTCAGCGCCAGGTTCTGCAGGCAACTTTCGAGCTGGCGGATATCGGCATGGAGTCGGTCGGCCAGGAGGGTGGACACATCGTCAGGCAAAAGCACCTGATGGATGGCGGCCTTGCGTTCCAGGATGCGCTTGCGGGTGGCCAGATCGGGCTTGTCGATGACGGCCAGGAAACCGGAGCTGATGCGGGAGAGCAGCTGTCCGTCGAGGCCGGTTAAATCCCTGGGCAGGAAAGAGCTGGTGAAAACCAGTCGGCAGCCCCGGGAATTGAGCGCTTTCAGGGTGTTGAGCAGTTCGTCCTGGATACGGGGTTTGTCCCGGAAAAAATGGATATCCTCCAGCAGGAGCACGTCGACGTTTTCCCGAAAGGCGGCCTTGAAGCGCTCCACCTGCCGGGTCTTCAAGGCCATGACCAGCCGGTTGGCGAACTCCTCGGCCGAGAGATAGGCCACGCGCAGGCCCTTTTCGCCCAGGCAGGACAGATACCGGCCCATGGCCTGGAGGAGATGGGTCTTGCCCAGGCCCGGGGCCGAACTGATGAAAAGCTGCTCGGCCGAAAGGCTCATATCGCAGATGCCCTTGGAGGCCACATAGGCCAACTCGTTCGACGGGCCGACCACGAATTCGTCGTAGCTGAAGCGGAAGCGTTCGGCGCCGGTATCCGGCGCCTTGGGGGCGAGCGGCAGGGTCAGGGGCCGGGCCGACGGACGCGGCCGGACGAGCTCGCGGGCCGGCGGCGGAGTGGGACCTTCGGTAACCACCACCGTGGGACGCGTGCCCATGACCACGGCGGCGGCTTCGGCCACCTGGCCGACCAACCGTTCCCGCACCCAGGAAGCCACGAAGGCATTCGGAGCGATCAGTTCCAGGCAGCCGTCGCCGGCCCGGGCGGCAAGCGGCTTGATCCAGAGGTTAAAGAGTCCGGGACCGAGCGTTTTTTCGAGCAGGGATTTGGTTTGGGGCCAGATCGTTTCCATGGGGGGCACACTACGGAGGCGGGCGGCGAGGGCAAAGGACGGTTTTGGTTGGGAAGGACGAACCGGGCCGTCACGTTCTCTACAGCGCAACAGACTGTTTTATTAAATGAATTTCTCAAGCCCAGGATATCCGGGCCTTCAGGCCCCTTGCGTCAGGCCGCGCCAGACAAGGCTTCAGCGGCCTGGGCAAATGTTATGCACAGTTGTGGATGGATTTTCCACATGGCACTTTTTGTTTTTCTCAATTTTACTCAATTTTTATTTATTTTTTTCGTGTTCCAACAGCCTTTTTTTCTATTGACCAGTTCTAAACCCGCTCCGCCCAAGGTTTTACGCCCGATCCCTCCCCAGGCGAAACAAGCACACACCAGGAACAATCCCTTCATTTTATTATAAAAAATTGATTATGCCCACTTTTGCGGCCGAGACGCCAAAATACCGGAAGAATCCCATCCTACGCCTGACGGGATATTTGCTCACACGAAAAAATCGGATTTCAGGCGTTAAGAGGAAATGGCGTGATTGTCCGGCCGGGCCGGATAGCGCCCGCAGCCGAAACGCGCGTCTTCCGGGCAATAGCCGAGCCGTTCGCAGCGGGCCCCGGCCCCGGCGAAGATGACGGGCAAGGCTTCCCGGCACAGGCGCAGCATCTCGTCGGCCAGGGCCCGGATTTCCCATTGGGCCCGCGTGCAGCAGCGCAGCTCGAAAAAGTGCAGCAGCGACCGGCAGTTCATGGTCACGACGATGCGGGTTTCGCAGGCGTTCGGCAGCACGAACCGGGCATCCTCGTTGGCGGTGGCCGACCGGCCGTGCCGGGCGAGGACATCCTGGATGGCGGCATAGGCGGCCCCGGCCTGGGCCATGGCCGCCAAAAAGGCCGCCTTGGCCTCGGGGATGGCGGCGATGGCCGGCGGCAGCACGTAATCGAAGGCGGCGGCGTCCACGTAGCGCTGGGACTGCTGGGAATAGCTGGCCAGACGATGGCGCACGAGCTGATGGGTCAGGGCCCGGGACACACCGGACACGGCGAAAGTGAAGGACACGTGTTCGATGGGCGACTCGTGGCCCGAGGCCAGGATGCGGGCGACGAACTCGGTCTGCCTTTCCCGACTGATCTCCCCCGACAGGAGTCGCGGCCACATATCGGCCACGCAGCCCGGGTGGTAGCATTGGCGGAAGGCCGCATAAACCAGGGCCAGCGGTTCCGGCGTATGGGCCAGAAGCGTCACGGCAAGCGAAGTGGCAGCCATTCCTTGTCTCTCCCTTGTGCCTCCGGCGGCCAGGGGCGCTGCCCCTGGACCCTGCCGGGGGGAATCATTCCCCCCAGGCCCCCTGACCTGACGTCCCCTTCGCGGTCGTTGGGGCGGCAAGCGTCTTCGGTTGCCGCCCCAACGACCGCGCATTGACGGGTCCGGGGGCATCATGCCTGCCAGCCGGGCGTCCGGCCCCGGCCGCCGGAGGCATCTTTGCCGTTTCTTCTCTTCACCCCATCGTCTTTTTCAGATGGGCGTAGGCCTTGGCCGTGGCCACCCGGCCGCGGGCGGTGCGTTTGATCAGGCCGCACTGGATGAGGTACGGCTCATAGATCTCCTCCACGGTCCGCACCTCTTCGCTGATGGCCACGGCCAGGGTTTTGACCCCGACCGGGCCGCCCTCGTAGTGGCCGATGATCGTCTCCAAAATCTTGCGATCCATCTGGTCCAGGCCGTTGGGGTCCACGTCCAGGCGGGCCAGGGCCTCCTTGGCCAGTTCCTCGGTCAGGATGTCGACCCCGGCCACCACGGCGAAATCGCGCACCCGGCGCAACAGGCGGTTGGCGATGCGCGGGGTGCCGCGCGAACGCTGGCCCAGGACCAAGGCCCCGCCGGGGGTGATGCCGATGCCCAGGATGGCGGCGGAACGCGTCACGATGCGGGCCAATTCCTCGGGATCGTAGAATTCCAGCCGGAAGATCACGCCGAACCGGTCGCGCAACGGCGAGGTCAAAAGCCCGAGCCGGGTGGTGGCCCCGACCAGGGTGAAAGGCTCCAGGTCGATGCGCACCGTGCGCGCCCCCGGTCCCTGGCCGATGATGAGGTCGAGCTTGAAATCCTCCATGGCCGGATAGAGGATCTCCTCCACGGCCGGCGGCATGCGGTGGATCTCGTCGATAAAGAGGATGTCGCCCCGGCGCAGGTTGGTGACGATGGCGGCCAGATCGCCGCAGCGCTCCAGGACCGGCCCGGTGGTGGTGACCAAATTCACCCCGAGTTCGGAAGCCATGATCTGGGCCAGGGTGGTTTTGCCGAGGCCGGGCGGGCCGTAGAGCAGGCTGTGGTCCAACGTCCGGCCCTGTTCCATGGCCGCCCGTAAAAAGACACGCAGATTGGCCCGCAGCTCGTTTTGCCCGATGAAATCATCGAGCCTGGACGGGCGTATCGTGTCGTCCGGGTTGGCGGTCAAGCCGGCGCAGGTGTCCTTGACGTCGCTCATGTCTTCTCGGAAGCCAGCCGTTTGAGCGCCTGCCGGAGCGCGCCGGCCACGTCCAGATCGGGCTCGGCTTCAAGCACGGCCGCGCCCACCCGCCGGGCGTCGGGCGCAGCATAGCCGAGATTGGTCAGTCCCGCCACGACGTCACCGAGCACCCCGCCGCCGGGCTGGCCGTCGGCCAGGGCCGGGCCGCCCGCGGCCGGCTGGCCTTCCAGCTTGTAGGTCAGCTCGATAAAAATCCGCTGGGCGCTTTTCTTGCCGATGCCGGGGACCCGGACCAGGGCCTCCATGTCGCCCAGAGCCACGATGCGGTGCAGATCGTCGGTGGTGTAGCGCGATAAAATGGCCAACCCCGTGCGGGGACCGAGCTTGGTAATGCCGAGCAGCACCCGGAAGGTCTCCCGATCCTCCAGCGTGGCGAAGCCGTACAGCTCGAAGGCGTCCTCGCGCACCACGGTGTGGACGTAAAGCCGTACCTCGCCGCCGGGGGCGGGCAGCGCCGCCGCCACCGGGTCCGGGAGTTCCAGCTCGTAGCCGACGCCGCCGGGCGTGACCACGATGGCGAAGCGGTCGCGCCGCACGACGAGCCGTCCCTCGATATAGCCGATCATCGCGCCTCGCACAGGCGCATCAGGCGCCGCTGATTGAGATGGCAAACGGCCGCGGCCAGGGCGTCGGTCGCGTCCACGGCGAAAGTTTCCCGACATGCCAGCACCCTGCCTACCATGAAGGCCACCTGGGATTTTTCGGCCCGGCCCGTGCCGACCAGACTCTTTTTAATGATGGTCGGCTCGTAGGAAAAAACCGGCAGGCCGGCCACGGCACAGGCGGCCAGGGCCGCGCCCCGGGCCTGGCCGAGTTTCAGGGCCGTGCCCGGATTTTTGGCCACGAACACGTTTTCCACGGCCGCCTCGACCGGACCGTAGCGACCGATCAGCTCGGCCACGGCAGCATAAATGGTGCCCAGCCGGCGGCAGAAATCCGTCTCGGACCCGGTGCGGACCACTCCGGCGGCCACCAGCGACAGCACGCCCGAACACTCGCGCACGAAGCCGTAGCCCGTCACCCGCGACCCGGGGTCCAACCCCAAAACGACCCCATCCGTGGCCGGCACTGTTCCCCCTGAAGAGAAGAAAAGAGGCCTCCGGCGGCCGGGGGGCAGGATGCCCCCCGGACTCCCTCACCGGGGTAAAAAGCGTCAGGCCTCAGGCGCGACCATAGCCGAATGCGGCCGGAAGACAAGCCGTGCCCCCGGCCGCCGGAGGCAGCGTTCCTAGGCCAACAATTCGTCGGGCAGGTCGCCGTTGGAATGGACCTTTTGCACGTCGTCGTTGTCTTCGAGCAGGTCGATCAAGCGCAGGAGTTTCTGGCCGCTTTCCACGTCCAGCTCGACCGTCGTGGACGGCACCATGGACACCTCGGCGTCCTCCGACTCCATGCCGGCGGCCTCGAAAGCGCTGCTTAGTCCGTCGAAATCCTCGGGCGAGCAGTAGACTTCCCAGACGTCGCCCTCGTCGGTAATTTCCTCCACGCCGTGTTCCAGGCCCACTTCCATGAGCTGGTCCTCGGAAAAGGTGGCCTTGGGGAAGGAGAAAATGCCCTTCTTGGCGAACATCCAGCCCACGCAGCCGGCCTCGCCCATGGCCCCGCCGCCCTTGGACAGGATGTGGCGCACTTCGGCCACGGTCCGGTTGCGGTTGTCGGTGGCCGCCTCGATCAGGATAGCCACGCCGCCCGGCCCGTATCCTTCGTAGAGGACCTCGTCGAAACTCTCGCCGACGAGCTCGCCGGTGCCCTTCTTGATGGCCTGTTCGATCTTGTCCTTGGGCAGGTTGACGGCCTTGGCCGCGGTAATGGCGGTCTTGAGGCGGGTGTTGAGGCCCGTATCGGCGCCGCCGGCCTTGGCCGCCAGCATGAGCTCCTTGGTCACCTTGGTGAAAAACTTACTTTTCTTGGCATCCTGGACCGACTTGTGGGCCTGGATATTATGCCATTTGCTATGTCCGGACATTGTTCCTCCTCGGGTCCAGACGGGCGTACCCGCCGGCCCGCGTAGCGTGCATCGTGTGGCCTCAATTCTTAGCCGTCGGACCGTCCGGCGGCAAGGGCGAGACGCCCTCCGGGGCGACCGCCGGGGCGCCCAGAAAGCCGGTTCCCACGTAGAAAATTTCCTTGCTCTCGGCCCGGGAACTTTTGGGCTTGGCCACCCGGACCGCCGCGAAAAAGGCCTTGAGCCCGATCAGGTAGGCCGGGGCGTCCGGGCCCTGGAAAATCTTGACCACAAAGGCGCCCCCGGGCCGCAACCGCCGGCAGGCCACGGCCAGGGCCGCCTCGGCCAACTCCAGGGACCGGGCCTGGTCCGTGAACTTGATCCCGGTGGTCTTGGGCGCCATATCGCTTAAGACGATATCGAACGGCCCGAGGCTGGTGAAGGCTTCCAGAACGTCCGGGCCGGGATCGAGCATGTCCCCGATCAGGTAGGTGACATGATTGGGGAAGGCCGTGCCGGCGGGATGGAGGTCGATGGCCAGGACCCGGCCGGACGGCCCGACCCGCTCGGCGGCAAAAAGGCTCCACGATCCGGGACAGGCCCCGAGATCGAGCACGGCGGCTCCGGGAAAAAAGAGGCGCGATTGTTTTTCGATCTCTTGCAGCTTATAGACCGAACGCGCCGGATAGTTTTCCTGCTTGGCCTTTTTGAAGTAGTGGTCGCGATACGTTTTCATGGCGGCTGCCCCCGATACCGTTATCTGAAACAGGTTTCAAGGAAAAGACGGCTTTCATGTCACGAACGGAACGCCCCGAGCGCCTTTCCATCCGGGATGAGGCCGGCCGCGAGCGCACGCTCGCCGCCGGAAAAGACGCCTTCGCGGTATCCGGCCAGGGAACGGAGCCCTTTTTTTTGGGCCTCGGCCCGGACCCGGCCGTCGCCGCCGCCTGCCTGCCGCCCGGCCGGGAGGCGGCCTATCTGGAATGTCCGGCCTTCGCCGCCGCCATGCCGCCCCTGTGGCAGGCGGCCATCCCGACGCATTTCCAGGCCCTGGCCCCCGAGGACCTGACGCCCGGCCGCATCGCCCGGTCCCGGTTTTACCTCTACCGACAAAATCTGCGCCTCTTCCCCTCGTTTTGGGGCGCACTCTGGGCCCGGATCCAGCTGGCCCTGCTCCCGGCTCCGCCCGCCCGCCCCGACGGAGCCGGCCCGGTGCTCCTGGTCCGAACGGCGGGGGGGCTCCTCGAACCGGAACTGGCCCGGGGGCTGACCGCCCTCGGCCGCACGGTGACGGCCCTGCCGGCCGAAAACACGGTTACGGTGCTGCGGGAGATCCTGGCCAGGGAGGCTCCGGCCCTTTTCCTCTGCGTCAACGGCGCGGGCCTCGACGCCGACGGGCTTTGCCCGGCCCTTCTGGCCGCAGCCGGCGTGCGGCTCGCCGTGTGGTTCGTGGACAACCCCTTCCATGTCCTTGGCCGGTTCCGGGCGCCCTTCTGGAAGAAAGCCCATCTGTTCGTCACCGACGACTGGTTCGTCCCCAAACTCCGGGAGCTGGGCGCCGACTCGGTCCACCATCTGCCCCTGGCCGCCAGCCGGCATTTTTTCACGGCCCGGCCCGCGTCCGATCCGGCGGGACAGGCCCTTTTCGTCGGCCGCAGCGCCTTTCCGGGCCGGGACGCTTTTTTCGCCGGCTGCCAGCCGCCGGAGCCGCTTCTGGAGACGGCCCGGACCATGCTCGCCCACGGCGAACGACCGGATTTCGGCTGGTGGGCGCACCAACTGGGTTCCCCCCGACTCTGGCCGGGAAAGGCCGTCCGGCGGGTCGGCTGCGGCGCCGAGATGGCCGGACTCTCCTGGCGGAGCGCCTGTCTGGCGGCCCTGGCCGAAACCCTGCCGCTCGCCCTCTACGGGGATGCCGGCTGGCGGGAGCTGCTGCCGGCGGCACGGCTCCACGGGCCGGTGGAGTATTACGCCGGCCTGGCCGCCCTCTACGCCGGAGCGGCGGTGACGGTGAACCTGACCAGCCTGCTGCTGCCGCATGGCCTCAGCCAGCGCCATTTCGACGTCTGGGCCGCCGGCGGGATGCTCCTTTCCGACGCCACGCCGGGGCTGCACCTTTTCCCGGACGCCCTGACCCGGCCCATGACCTTCCGCCACCCCGACGAAATCGCGGACCGAGCCCGGGACTTGGCCGGCAACGCACGGTTGCGCGCGGAACTGACGGCCGGCTGGCGGGAGCTTATCGCCGGGGAGCATACCTACGAGCGGCGTCTGGCCCGGCTGCTCGACGTGGTGCTCGGTGCCGATCATTCTTGACCGGCCCTGATTTTGCGCCTATAGGCTTTTTTCTCCGATGGGGGCGTAGCTCAACTGGGAGAGCGCTGCGTTCGCAACGCAGAGGTCGTGGGTTCAAGTCCCATCGCCTCCACCAAAGGACACCCAAAGGGCATCGTGGCGACACGGTGCCCTTTTTCTTGGCGTCGGGAGCCCAAAACGAGACTGTTGCACAATTCCATGCCGGTGTCCCAATCCTAGGACTGCACCTGTCTCAAATCATATCGGGTTTCCAAAGGGCGGAGCCCTTTGGCCGCCGGAGGCATTTCCCCTGGCGCAATGGCGCAGCGGTCTCAAAACCGTCTCCCTTCGCGACCACCGCACAGCGTCGCAGGAAGCGCCTTGGGCGGCCAACGGGCCCGCGCCCTGGAATCCCCGATATGATTTGAGGCGGGTGCACTTTCAGGCTTGAGGCAAAAAAAAGCCTCCAGGGAGTGGTGCACCGGTCTCCCTTCAAGAATCCGCAGACAAGGCCCACCTTTTGCAATCATTGGGGATACATCCATTTTCCCGAATGATGCGGCAGGCGGCTTAGAAAATGAAATATAATAATCTTGCTATGATAAGGAGACAAACCGCGACGGCGTTCCCTGGGATCCGGGTTTGCCTCGGTTATTTTGTTAGAAACTTACAGAGCTCATGACGTCGTTACCCCCGCCGCCCTCCGAGGAACCGGGCAGCGAATTCCAGCCGGTTCCCATCGGGCACCTTTTCCCCAACACGCCAGGGGGATTCGAGATTTACCTCCGCAACGGCGGCAGCCACATCCTGTTCGCCAAAAACGGGGAATACTTCACCCCCCGGCATCGGGCCCTTTTGGCCGAATACGGGGTGGACACGGTCTACATCCACCGCACGGAACAGGCCCGCTATAAGGAGTATATCCGACGCTCGCTGGCGACCGCCCTGCTCGGCCAGGATCTGACCCTGGAAGAAAAATCCGCCGCCTTCTACCACAACTGTTGCGGCATCATCCGGGATCTCATCCGCGACAAACTCCCCAACGGCCTGGCCGACAAACATGGCCGCCTGTTCGTGGCCTATGTGCGCGACAGCGTGGAGTTCCTCTCCACGGAAGCCGGTCTGGCCCGCCTGGGCGCCCTGATGCGGCACGACTACGAAGTCTTCAGCCACGGGGTGCACGTCTTCGTCTACACCGTCTTTCTGCTCAAATCCCTGGGCCTGCCCAACACGACCATCGTCCAGGCCGGGGTCGGCGCCCTGCTCCACGATTCGGGCAAGGAGGGGATTCCGCTGTCCATTCTGAAAAAGCCCGGCAGGCTCACTCCCGAGGAAATGCTCGCCGTGCGCGAACATCCGGAACGGGGCGTCCGGTTGTGCCGGCCGCTTTCCCTGTCCCGGCTGGCCAAGGAATGCGTCCTCATGCACCACGAGAAGCTCGACGGCCAGGGCTATCCCCGGGGACTCGCCGGCGAGGACATTCCGCTCCACGCCAGGATCGTCTCCCTGGCCGACGTCTACGACGCCCTGACCTCCAACCGGGTCTATGCCGGAGCGGTGAAACCCTTCGAGGCCCTGCGCATCATGCGCCACGAGATGGCCGGATCGTTCGACCTCGACCTCTACAAACGCTTCGTCATGCTCTTAAGCGGCGCGGCGTTGGTGTAGAAGGGAGGGCGCCAGGGGCGCTGCCCCTTCCCCCGGCCGGGGGAAGCATTCTCCCCAGCCCCCCTCGCCTGGGGGCATCTTTCCCACGCATCCCCCCGATCCCCGGCGCGGGGAGACTGTTGCACAATTCCATGCCGGCATGCCGGTGCCCCAATCCTAGGACTGTAACTGTCTCAAATCATATCGGGTTTCCAAAGGGCGGAGCCCTTTGGCCGCCGGAGGCATTTCCCATGGTGCACTTGCGCAGCGGTCTCTTTCGGAGACTGCTGCCCAACCGCCTGACCGCCGGTCAAGGCTCTCCCGTTGCCTTGCAACGGGCGCATGGCATGACGGGATTCCAAAGGGCGGAGCCCTTTGGCCGCCGGAGGCATCCTCTCCTGACCAATGGTGCAGTGGTCCCTCTTCAAAATATGCGGAGCGAGGGGCCGGGGGCAACGGCGGACGGCAGCGGCTAGGCGTGGGCTTTTTTCGGCCAAAGCTGGGAAACAAGGACGCCGGAAAACATCAGGCAGCAGCCCAGGATGCCCCGGGCGCCGAGACTCTCGGACAAAATCACGGCCCCGCCCAACGCGGCGAACACCGACTCGAAACTGAGCAGGATGGCGGCATGGGCGGGCTTGGCGTCGCGCTGGGCCACGACTTGCAACGTATAGGCCAATCCCACGGAAAGCAGGCCGCCGTAAAGGAGCGGCCAGAGCGCGCCGCGCAGGCCGGCCAGGGTGCTCTTCTCGAACAAGAGCGCCCCGAACAGACTCAGCACCGCGCACACGGCATACTGGGCTGCGGCCAGGGGCAAGGCCCGGGTGCGGGGCGACAGCCAGCCGATGACCAGCACGTGCCCGGCCCAGAAAAAAGCCCCCAGCAGCTCAAGCCCGTCCCCCGGCGCCATGGTGAAGGTTTCGGTCACGGACAGGAAATACAGCCCGACCGCTGCGGCCACCGCGCCGATCAGGTCGCCACGGGCCGGCCGCTGGCCGAAAAAAAGACCCAACAGCGGCACCAGGACCACATACAGGCCGGTAATGAATCCGGCCTTGCCGGCCGTGGTGCAGGTCATGCCCACCTGTTGCAGGGTAGCCCCGGAAAAAAGCACCGTCCCGGCCAGAAGACCGCTGCGCCACGGGAAGCCCGATTCCCCGCCGGCCAGAAAGGGCGCCGGCGGCGGATAGCGCAGGGACCGCACGGCCAACGGCGCCAGGACCACCGCGCCCAGGGCGAAACGCACGCCGTTAAAGGCCAGCGGCCCCATGGACTCCATGCCCACCCGCTGGGCCACGAAAGCCAGTCCCCAGATGAGGGCCGTCACCAGACACAGAATGTCGGCCCGAAACGACGCCTTGCCCACCTTGTCTCTCCCTCCGCCGCCCGGTGATCCGGGGCCCCTCTTCCCGAACCTGCCCCGCGGGCGAGGAGTCCGGGGACATCATGCCGCCGGCCGGGCGTCCGGCCCCGGCCGCCGGAGACATCCTTCCCTCAGCGCTGGCCGGTCGGGGCATCTCCCTTGACCGTACGCGGCAGAATAAGGACGCGTTTGAGCGGCCCCTCTCCCTTGCTGCGCGTGGAAATGGCCTCGTCTTCCTGCAGGGCCAGGTGGACCACCCGGCGATGATAGGAGGACAGGGGCTTGGTGGACTGGGGCCGGCCCAGGCTTTTGGCCTTATCGGCCAGGAAGATGGCCATTTTGCGCAGGTTGTCGTCCTGGCGTTCGCGGTATTCGCCGGTATTGATCTGCACCTTGACCGGCGAACCGTAGCGCCGGATGACCATGCGGTTGACGAGGTACTGGATGGAGGAAAGGGTCTGGCCCTCGCGCCCGATGAGCAGGCCGGAATTTTCCTCGTCGCGGACCAGCACGCCGACTCTCTCGCCGTTCCCGGAAATCTCGAATTCGGGGATCTGGCCGAGGATGCCGTCGAGCATCCGCTCCATGATTTCGCGGACGAGCCCTTCCAGTTCCGGGGTAAGGGGCGGCGGCGGCGTCTGTTCGGCCTGTTCCTCTTCGCACCGGGCGTCCCGGCGGGGCTGGGCGTGGACGGGAAGCATCTCCTCGTCCTCAAGGCCCGCCTCTTCCACGGGCAGGTCGGCCGGAACGGCCACGGGCTCCGGCTGCGGCGCGGGAGGCGCAGGCTGCGGCGCTGGGGCGGCGGCCTGGCTTTGCGGCGTCGGTTCGGGCTCCGGTTGGGGTTGCACGGCGGCGGCGCGGGCCGGACGCGACGGCTGGGCCGGACGCGGCGGCTGGGCCGGGCGCGGCGGCTGGGCCGGACGCGGCGGTGGGGCGGCACGCGGCGGCCGTCCGGAGCGGGCAGGAGCGGGAGTTTCTTCCTCGGCGGTCATGTCCCGCAGGTTGATTTCCTCCCGCAGCTTGGCCCGGACCTGGGCCTTTTTCTTGCCGACCAGGCCGAATATCCCCGAGGAGCCACCGGAAAGGATCTCGATTTCCAGTTTCTCGCGGGCCACGCCGAATTGGCGACAGGCTTCCTCCATGGCTTCGTCAACGGATTTCCCGTTAAACATCCGAAATTCACTCATACGCGCTCCTTGATGGCCCTTCCCGGGCTGCCGCAGGCAAAGACTACGCTCGTTTCTCGGCATGGGATTCAGGATTTTTTTCGAAGCATCCACCATTGCTGGGCGATGGAAATGATGTTGTTGACCAGCCAGTACACAACCAGTCCCGAAGGGAAGTTCAAGAACATGAACGTAAAAATCACGGGCATAAGCAGCATGATCTTGGCCTGGGTCGGATCGCCCGGGGCAGGGGTCATTCTTTGCTGCAGGAACATGGTGGCGCCCATGATAAGAGGGGTGATGTAGAACGGGTCCTTAGCCGACAGGTCCGCAAGCCAAATCAGATTGGTAAAGGGAAGATGGGTGATGAAAGCGGCATGCCGCAATTCAATGGAGTGCAGCAAAGCCTGGTACAGGCCAAAAAAGACCGGAATCTGCACAAGCATGGGCAGACAGCCTCCGGCCGGATTGACCTTGTAGGTTTTATAGAGCTGCATCATCTCTTCATTCATCTTCTGGCGGTCGCCCTTATACTTTTCCCGCAACTTGCTGAGCTGCGGCTGGAGCTTCTTCATTTGCTCCATTGACCGATAGCTCTTGTGGGATAAGGGCCAAAAAATGATCTTAATAAGGACCGTCAGCAAAATAATGGCCACGCCATAGTTGCCGACATAGTCGTAGAAGAAATGCAGTAATTTGAGCAGCGGCTTGGCGATGAAATCGAACCAGCCATAGTCAATGGCTGCGGACAGTTTTTGCGGCGCGGCCGCCAAATAGTGCGGAGATTTCGGTCCGAGATAATAATGAATGGTAAGGTCGCTACGGCCGCCGGCCGGGATTTCCAGGCCGTCCTTTTCCACGGCCACCCGGAAAATACCGTCCTCGATCTTGGCCTTGCCGTGCAGGTCTTCCAGGTCGGGGATGGTGCCGATCAGGAAATAGTTGCTCATGATGGCACCCCAACGCACGACCTTTTCGTCGACGATGCCCTCCGCGAGCTTTTTTTCACTGGAAAAAGTATCCAGGCCCGACGTGTCGTAAAAGACGGCCTGGGTGGGATTGTAGCTGTTGCTGGCGGCCGAGAGCCGGGCCACGGCCATGGTCAGGGCCAGTCGCCCCCGGATCGGGGTCCCGGAGGTGTTGGACAGGCTCAGTTTTTCGTCGAGCAGGTAGCCGTCGCCGGAGAAGGTGATGGCCCGGCGGATCACGGTTTCGCCCATACGGCCCGTAAAGACCAGGGTGCCGGTGCCGCCGGCGGCCAGGGTGAGGTCGCTGCCCTCCACGGCCCACTCCTGGCCCTGCCAGGTCGGGGCGCCATTGATGAGGAGGCCGAGCGGCGCCTTGGCGACCGCCTCGCCGACGAGATCCACCAAGGGGGAATCCGGCTCGAGGGTCTGGTGGTAGCGCTTGAGGGAAAACCGCTCGAGGACGCCGCCGGAAGAATTGAAAACGGCCGTGTACAGGGGGGTGTCCACGGTGACCTTTTTGCCGGGAGTGGGAGCGAAAGCCGTCAGGGACTCGGCCTTGGGTGCCGGTTTTACGACCTCCGGAGCGGATGGGGTCTGGGCGGTCTGCTTTTGATCGGGCCTAGGGACCGGGGATTTGGCGGGGGGGAACAGGAAGTTCCAACCCACCAGAATGGCAAGGGAGAGGACCACGGCCAGGATGACACGCTTGTTTTCCATTGTTGTTTAAATCCCATCGATTGGAGTGGGTGCGTCGGTGAGGGGACGCGAAACGAGGCGCCTGCAGGCGCGGCCAGGGGGCCAGGGGGACGGGGTCATACCCGCCACGGGCGAAGGGATGACAGCGCAAAAGGCGCCACAGGGCCAAAAGTCCGCCCCGCACTACGCCGAAACGGCCCACGGCCTCCAAGGCGTACTCGGAACAGGTGGGGATGAAGCGGCAGCAAGGCGGCTTCAGGGGCGAGATGGCGAGCCGATAGAAGCGTATGGCCCAGATGACGGCGGTTCGCATGCGGTTGGATTCCCCGGCCGCCCGAAGCGGTCGAAGTCTTTTGCCATCCGTTCCAGGAGGGGGCACAGGTCACGGCAGGCCATGCTCAGATCAAGGACATCGGGATCGAGCGTCTTTTTGGCGACGATCACGAGGTCCACGGCGGAGACGGCCATGGGAGCAGTCAACCGGAGGCATTCGCGCACCACGCGTTTGACCCGGTTGCGAATCACGGCGTTCCCGACTTTTTTGCCGATGGCCAAGCCCAGCCGCCACGAGGCGTCTCGCTGCGGACGCGGCAGGACAAACGCAAGGAAAATTTTTCCATGATACCGGCGGCCCGCCTCGAAGCAGGCCGCGAATTCCTTTTGCGTCCGGAGCCTGTGCGCCGGCGAAAAGCCTAGGCCGCCAGACGTTGGCGACCCTTGGCCCGACGGCGGCGCAACACGGCCTGCCCGTTCTTGGTTCTGGAGCGGACCAGAAACCCGTGGGTGCGTTTTCTACGAATTTTGCTCGGCTGATATGTCTTTTTGCTCATGCAGCATCTCCGAAATTGTGATGAACTTCTTTTAGTACCCAGCATCTCCGGCCGCGTCAAGGGGCTTGGCCGGGGCGGGTCGTGGCGGCCCGGGAGGGAGAAGCGGCCGAGGCCGGGGAGTTTTGCGGGGAGACGGAGCGGGGGCGGAGGAAGCGGGCCGCGAGGAAGGCCAACAGGCCGAGCCCCAGCGTGGGATCGACATTCCAAACAGCCACAGGAATCAAGGCACCGGCACCGATCAAGGCATACCAGGCGGCTTTTTTGCCGTCTCGCCAGGAGGCGGCCAAGGCGAGCGCGCCGGCGCCGGTGAGGAGGATTTGGGTCAGAGGTGTCATGGCATGCTGTCTCTCCGGGGTTCATTCGGACGGGTATGCACTTATTTCACATTTTTCTCTTGACGAGAAGGGGCGCCGGGCCTAGAAACGTTTCTCCACGTGACGCGGGGTGGAGCAGACCGGTAGCTCATCGGGCTCATAACCCGAAGATCGCAGGTTCAAATCCTGCCCCCGCAACCAGGAAGT